>ERZ894183.151-NODE-151-length-63868-cov-11.473650_pt1 | contig 63868 bp, 60 predicted proteins | sample MGYA00380279_ERZ894183 | MGnify/ENA primary metagenome ERZ894183 (study PRJEB32331, sample SAMN06328422) | human gut metagenome | biome: human gut microbiome; feature: stool | host: Homo sapiens | collected 2013-06-26 ... | reverse complement strand
CTAGAATATCATGTTCATCGACATTTGTCAACAACTTTTTTCATTTCATATATTCTGGATTTTCGTTTGTGCCTCATGGACAGCGGTGCTTCTCAGCCCTGTCTCACGCGACAGCTTGTATAATATAGCACAGTGGAAGCGGAATTGTCAATATTGTTTTTAATATTTATTTAATTTAGACAATTCAGATAATTCCATCGCCGCAATAGTGCTATTCTTATGCACATCCACAATTTCCATATACATTAAGAGCGGAGCACCTTTCGATGATCCGCTCTGTTTTTCTATAGATTATACATTTATTTACCGGCAAATACCAACATTGCCCTCTTAATGTCTTCTTTCATTGCATCCATTGCTTTCAGACGCAGTGCGGAATAGAAGTATGGCTGACCATCTTCTACCGATGCGATATATTCTGCTGCTGCATTACCTGCTGCCTTGTCCATATAAGTAAAGTAGTTGATCTTGCGCACACCTGCTGCAATTGCCTGATGGTAATCTTCTTCACTTACCCCTGATCCACCGTGCATGACTACCGGGATGCCATCTGCCTTTGCACGTACATCTTTTACAATATCAAAATTCAGCTTCGGCTCGGTCAGATAGATACCGTGTGTAGTTCCGAATGAACAAGCCAGTGCTGTGATGCCTGTTTTTGCCACAAAGTCTTTTGCCATATCAGGATCTGTGTAGATCTTAGCGTCATCCTCTTCACCTGGTGTACCTGCACCGAATTCACGTTTACCCATGCTTCCGATCTCAGCCTCTACATCTGCGCCGTAAGATGCTGCAAGTTTTACAGCTTCGCAGGTAGTCTTAACATTTTCCTCGTATGGAGTTGTAGATCCATCATACATGACTGCTGTGAATCCCATTTCCAGAGATCTCTTCAGATAATCCAGATCCTCGCCGTGATCCAGCATTACGCATACCGGAACTTTTGCTTTCTTAGCATGCTCTACCATGATAGGTCCGATCACATCGAGTGGACACAGACTCTCGTGACACTGTGCATGCATTATAATAGTAGGAAGTTCTACTTCCTCTGCCGCTGCAATTGCTGCGCAAAGGCTTTCAAGGTTCGGTGTATCAAATGCACCAATCGCAATCTTCTTGTCTTCTGCTGCCTGCAGTACTTCTTTTAATGTTGCTAACATTGTACACTTCCTCCTTATTTATCGTGATCTTCCATTTTCAGTACAACTTTGTATGTATCCGGACGCATCGCACATGCCATAGCTTCATCAAAGTCATTGTAATCATATACAGCTTCAATTAATGGTGTCGGATCAAATACGCCCTTGTTCAGAATCTGCACTGCCTGCCAGAATGTCTTAACAGAACCATTCTGTGCACCCGTAATATTAACCTGTGTAGAGTGGATTGCTCCAAGATTAACTTCTACCGGCTTGTTCGGGTGCAGAGATGAGAACATTACTACGGTACCACATTTCGCTGTGCATTCAATTGCCTGAAGTGCAAGTGCAGGAACTGCTGTTGTATCGAATACAACCTTTGCACCCATTCCGCCTGTCAGCTTCTTAACCTCTGCCACAGCGTCTGTGTTCATTGGATCGATAACATCATTTGCGCCAAGCTCAAGTGCTTTATCTCTTCTTTCTTTCATTGGCTCAGACAGGATAACTCTTGCTCCTCTGAGATGTGCCAGCATTACATGCAACATACCCATTGTACCGCCGCCGATCACGAGTACGTCATCACCAAATTCAACATTGCTCTTGTTGATAGAGTTCAATACACAGGCAATCGGCTCTGTCAGTGCCAATTTCTCATATGGCACATGATCTTCGCAGATGTACAGGTCAGATGCCTTTGCAGTAATGTACTGTGCAAATCCACCGAATCCTGAAATTCCATCCGGGTTCTGATATGCTGTTGTATGCGAGAAGTCCGGACATACATTTTCATATCCGTTCTTGCAGTAATAGCATTCATTACAGTTATCAATAATATATGTTACAACTTTCTGACCAACATGGAAACGATCTTTATTTACCGCACTTCCCATTTCGCAGATTTCTCCGGCATACTCATGTCCACCGATACGTGGATAGCTGAAGTTACAATCTCCTTTAAAATCACGGACATCGTTTACACAGATTCCTGATGCATGAATCTTAACCAACACCTCATCTTCCTTCGGTACCGGAGTCGGGATCTCTGTCATTTTTACGTGTCCTGGTTCGCTCATTACAAGTGCTTTCATAATTACATGCTCCTTTCAGCAAATGCAAATTTTCTGATATTTAAAAACATTTTTTATCACAAAATTACTATAGCATATTCTCGTTTTCGTACTTACAATCCTTTTGCAGAATATTGCGCAATATTTCTGCACAAAATTTTAATCCATAACACCAGTTTACAACTTTATAAATGATATCCTTGCTGACAAGTTTCGATATTTTTCACAAACGTGGCAAAAAATATCTGTCCGCGAATGCCATCACCGGAGCAATCACATATGTAATTTATGTAATTACCTATGTCCAAAAAAGAAACCGCCCAATAGCATTTTATACCAATCCGCCTTATGCAGATGCCAACTACCACTGCATGGTCGAACGGCTGTCACAAATTGCTGAAAAATGGGGATTTTGGTCATTAATCTCTGGGATAATGAAGCGTTTAACCGTATTTCCGAAAAACAAAGAACCGGAGGAACCACCTGATAATGCTGGAACTCCCGGTTCTGTATTTCTGTACATCGCATATGCACATTTTTAAATGTCAGTCATTTTCATTCCCAATTCTTGCCACCTATGGACTCCATATGGATAGCACACTAACCAATCCACACGCCGCTTGTATTGAACCGATACCATCTGCCACCAATAACCTGCCAGCCGGTTACCATCACTCCGCTTCCTTTCATGTAGTACCACGCTCCACCGATTTTCTGCCAGCCCGTAGTCATCGCTCCGCTTCCATTCATGTAGTACCATGCTCCACCGATTTTCTGCCAACCCGTGGTCATTGCTCCGCTTCCATTCATGTAGTACCATACTCCACTGATTTTCTGCCAGCCGGTAGTCATCACTCCATCTTTATCCATGTAATACCATTTTCCACCGACCTTCTGCCAACCGGTCGTTTTAACACCGTCTGCATCGTAGTAATACCATTTTCCATCACTTGCCTGCCAGCCGGTTACTTTCGTCTGCTGTTTCTGAACCACATAATTCCCGTTCTTATAAACAGCCTGATATCCATCGGCAATATCATCTTTTATGTATTCATACGCATACGGTGAGAAAGTACCACCCTTTACAGTATATCCGGGATTACCATTACCCCAGGACCATTCATCAAACTCAACATATCCAAAATAACCGCCTGAAATCGTTATCTGCTGGGTTGTGCCGATATAAACGGCGTTCGCCTCATCCCCTCCATCAAATCTTCCTGACACAATTTCCAGGTCAGCAAAATTTTCCAGATAACTCTTAAAAGAATATTCTCCAAAATCAAGTTTCACATGATATCCATAGGACAGAGAAATAACTTCCGGATAATCATCTGTCAGGTTAAACACAATATTTTCATTCTGATTAATATCTTTTAAGGCATGATCGATATCTACATAAGTTTTACCATTTGCAATTACATTTTTTTTCGAATCATCTACAGAAACTTTATGATAATACCAGTCCGAATCATGTACCACTATTTCATTTTCTGAGCAGCAGCTCACCACAAAACCACGTGAGGTAAACCTGCACTTTTCTGTAATAGTATACACGCCTACATCAGATACGCTCGTGGCTCCGGCAAAAGAACCGGAAATGATATTACAGTTCTTCGGTAATTCAATTTCCCCTTTCACTGTGCAATCACCAGCATCAATATCCATCGACAGATTCCAGGTGTTAATATGGGAAATTCCGCGATCCGTATCTTCCACAATATATAAGGTACTTCCATCTTTCACACCATAGGTAGCTCTTGCAGATGAAGCATACAATTGTCCATTTACTTTATATGGTAATTTTGTAGTGGTCTCAAGCACATACTGCCCGTCCTCATATTCTCTGCACCATTGATCCGGTTTTTCAAAACGTTCCAAAATATCTCTGGCGTCTCTGTCCATTGTCAAATTGTCATCCAGAACCACATAATTTTTATATGTGGAAAGACTGTTTTGAATAAAAAATCCGCTCGCATAATGACCATCAACCAGTTCTATCTCGGATTCATCTCCCATCCATATCCATCCAGAATATGTATAGTCTCCAGTACGAATTTTCCAGTGCTCTCCATCCGGTACATCAATCCGTTCACTGCTGTCCTCCTGCAGATACAGCGTAGCTCCATCTGTCATAGCCGCCACTGCATCACTCAGTGATTCATACGTCGTTTCCACATTATCCGCAGTGATAACTTTTGCTGCCATCTGTGCTGCATAGACATGGTTTCCCGGCAAAATCCATAACATGCATGCCAGGATAGCAGTGAAAATAATATACTTGCTCTTTTCCTGTTTCATGAAATTTTCTCCTCCTGTGTATTATGTATAATCATATCATTTTCTTCCTAATAACATCAACCTCTTTCGATCCGTTGCTAATAAACACACCTTTTCAGAAAAATTATCCTTCTATCTTTTTCTGTTTGTCTGTTAGCTTTAATGGATCATAGTTGTAAACTGGTAATCTATCATAGAAAATGTCTTTATTGCCTCTTTTACATTTTCTTTCATTGCTGCAAAGGCGGCTGCTCTGGCTGATGAATAGAATACCGGTTTACCCTTTTCTACCGACTCTACATACTCTTCTGTCGCAGTTCCACCCGCTTTGTCCATGTATGTGAAATAGTTGATCTTACGCACACCTGCTTTGATTGCTTTGTGGAAGTCTTCTTTGCTCACACCCGATCCGCCGTGCATGACTACCGGCACTCCTCCTGTCTTCTCACGCACGCCGCTTACAATATCAAAATTCAGCTTTGGTTCCGTCAGATAAATACCGTGTGTAGTTCCAAATGAGCATGCCAGTGCGTCAATACCTGTCTGCTCTACAAATTCTTTCGCCATATCCGGATCTGTATAAATCTTCTGGTTATCTTCTTCGCCGGGTTTACCACTTCCAAATTCACGCTTGCCCATACTTCCAAGCTCAGCTTCTACATTTGCGCCATATTTTTCAGCAAGTTCTACTGCCCTTTTTGTAGTTGCAAGATTCTCTTCATAAGGATGTACGGAACCATCATACATTACCGAAGTGAATCCCATATCCAATGCGCGTTTCAGATAATCCAGATCCTCGCCATGATCCAGATGTACACATACCGGAACAGATGCCCTTGCTGCATGATCCAGCATAATTGGTCCGATAATATCTAATGGAATCAGTTCTTCATGCATCTGACAATGCTGAACAATAACCGGTCTTTCTAATTCCTCTGCACTCTCAATTGCCGCACGCAGTGATTCCAGATTCGGAGTATTAAATGCTCCGATTGCGATTCCCTGTTGTTCAGCAAGCATCATTACATCATTCAATGTTACTAACATAAATTTACCCTCCTACAAATTCAAGAATGCCTCGGCATTCTTGCTGCGAGGTGCGTGTCATGCAATTGCATGACATACTTCTACTGCGCACCTCTGCAATCCTGCCGGAGGCTATATCAGATGGGGGATTGACTCCCATCTGATATACATAAAACCCGCCATTCTTTCAAATAGCGGGTTCTTCAATGCACTGACTGGATGCATTGGGAGGATTATTCAGAACATAATAATACTTGGGTTGATGATTCAGCGTCTGACTTAATCCATGTGAGATCCACCGTTGATGTCGATCTCTTCACCAGTAATATAGGAAGCTTCCTTAGAAGCGAGAAATACAATTGCGTCAGCAACTTCCTGAGGCTCTCCAGGACGTCCCATTGGGATTCCATCAATAACAGCGTCTGCCTGTTCCTTTGGAAGTGATTTCCAGATCTCTGTGTTGATCAGTCCAGGGCATACACAGTTTGTTGTGATACCATAAGAAGATACTTCACGGGCAAGGTTCTTAGAGAATCCAAGTACTGCGGCCTTAGAAGCTGAGTAATGAGCTCCGCCAAAAATACCGCCGCCGCGTTTTCCGGATACAGATGACAGGTGTACAATACGTCCATAATTCTGTTTCTTCATCACTTCGCACACTGCCTGTGTAATCAGGAACAGACCAAACATATTTACATTGAAGATACGTTTGATATCATCAAGTGTCATATCTGCAACAGTTACTTTCTGTGAAATACCTGCGTTATTTACAAGTACATCAATACGTCCATATTTGTCTACGATTGTGTTAACCAATTCCTTAACTGCTTCCGGATCTGTCAGGTTAGCAGCATATCCTGTAGCATCGATTCCCATTTTCTTCATTTCTTCTACATTAGCATCACATCCTGCCTGGTTGATATCACAGATAACAACCTTAGCACCCTGTTTGCCAAATGTCTGAGCGATCACACGTCCCATTCCTTTTGCAGATCCTGCTCCTGTTACTAATACTACCTGATTTGTAAAATCTAACATTTTCGTTTCCTCCTGTTTTAATCTTTATACGATTACTGCAGCTCTTCTGCTGTCTTTACGATATTTTCTACAGTGATTCCGTTCATAGCGAGCAGTCTCTCGTAAGGAGCTGACTGTCCATACTGATCCTGTACACCGATTCTTTTTACAATACCTTTGCCCATTTCAGCTGCCACTTCACATACTGCTGATCCAAGTCCGTTCAGGATGTTATGATCTTCAACTGTGATAACCTTGCCAATCTCATTGATACAAGCTGTAACTGCTTCTGTATCCAGAGGTTTGATGGTGTGCATATCTAGCACTCTTGCTGTGATTCCTTTTGCTTCCAGCTCTTTTGCTGCATCCAGTGCCAGACGTACAGTATCACCATTTGCGATAATCGCAACGTCTTTACCTTCTTTGAGCTGGTTTGCTTTACCGATTACAAATTCTGCATCCTCATCATAAATCTGTGGAATTGCATCACGTGTAAAGCGAAGATACATTGGTCCGTATGTTTCCGCTGCCTGACGTGTCAGTTTCTTAGCTGCCACATAGTCTGCCGGCATAATAACTGTCATATTAGGAAGTGTACGAAGAACGCCCATATCCTCGATTGCCTGATGTGAAGCTCCATCGTTAGCCGGAGTCAGTCCGCCGTGAGAGCATGCAATCTTTACGTTCAGATTCGGATAGCAGATTTCCTGACGGATCATCTCGCACATACGAAGGGAGCCGAATACTGCATAAGTTACTACAAACGGAACCTTTCCGCATGTAGCAAGTCCTGCTGCCACACCGGCTGCATTCTGCTCTGCAATACCTACATTTACATACTGATTCTTATCGTCATGATACTCTGAAGATAATTCCTTACGGAAGTCTCCTGTCTTACAGCTCTTTCCGATATCTGCATCGATTACAAGAATATCCGGATTTTCTTTTCCTAATTTTAATATCTCTTCACCAAATCCTGCTCTGGTTGCAACTTTCTTTAATTCGCTCATTTTTCAAACCCTCCTTATGCTATTACTCGATAATCTGTGCCTGCAGTTCCTGCATGGCTTTCGCATGTTCTTCTTCATTTGGAGCTACTCCATGCCATGATACAGAATTCTCCATGAAGGATACGCCTTTACCTTTGATGGTATGTGCATAAATACATTTCGGCTTGCCGTTCTTTGATGCATAGCATTTTTCAAGTGTTGCACAGATTTCTTCCATGTTATGTCCGTCAATCTCAATTACTTCAAATCCGAAAGCACGGAACTTCTCGCCAAGATCTCTATTCGGCATAACCTGATCACAAGGTCCGTCAATCTGCAGTCCGTTGTAATCCATAAATACGATCAGGTTATCCAGCTGATATTTGTGTGCTGTATTGGCTGCTTCCCAGATCTCACCTTCCTGAGCTTCACCATCACCAACTACGCTAAACACTTTATAGTCTTTGTGATTCATTTTTCCTGCAAGTGCCATTCCTACTGCACATGCAAGTCCCTGTCCCAGTGAACCGGTTGAAATGTCAATGCCAGGACACTTATTCATAGATGGATGTCCCTGTAATTTGGAACCTTCCTGTCTCAGTGTATCAAGTTCTTCTTCCGGGAAAAATCCGAGTGTTCCGAGGCATGCATACTGAATCGGGCATACATGTCCTTTGGAAAGAACCATACGGTCACGATCCTCCCACTGTGGATTCTTTGGATCTACATTCATATACTTAAAGTAGCATGCTGTCATAAAATCTGCTGCTGACAGTGATCCGCCCGGATGTCCGGACTGAGCTTTGTAGATCATATCCACTACCTTCATTCGCATCTCAGTTGCCTTGTTTTTCAATTCTTTCATTGATACATCTTTCATTTTCTTCACCTCATTTTATTCTACGTAGGATGTTAGTTGTTTTATATAAAATCGGGTAGTCAGCCCGATTCATATTCTGTTTGGAACCATGCCCCCGAGACCAGCGACATGGTCTCGGGAAGTTCCAGGAGTTCTATATGTATAAATGGATTAATGGGTTACACAAACATCAGTGAGATCGCCGGGATATAGGTGATCAGCAGCAGGATAATAAGCATCGCCACTAAACAAGGTATAATTCCTTTCGATATATCCTCGATCGATATCTTACCGATACCGCATGCCACATACAGGTTGACACCAACAGGCGGTGTAAACAGTCCGATTGCCAGGTTGACGATCATAACTACACCAAGGTGGATCGGATCGATTCCAAGCTGTAATGCAACCGGTGCAAACAGTGGTGTGAAGATGTACAGTGCTGATGTCGAATCCAGGAAGCATCCTGCGATCAGCAGTACAATATTTACAATAATGAAGAAGATAACTACACTTCCTCCTGTTACGTTCAGCATCACATTCTCAATTGCTTCATCCAGCCTCGCTCTTGTAAGAACATATGCGAAAAGTGATGCACCCATAGTGATGAACATAACTGTTGCTGTTGTTGAGCAGGAATCTACCATGATATCTGACAGCTTATTCAGATTCAGATCTTTGTAGATTACGAATCCTACAAACAGTCCATAGAATACGGATACAGCAGCCGCTTCAGTTGGTGTGAAGATTCCTCCGTAAATTCCTCCAAGGATGATGACAGGCATCAGAAGTCCAGGTACTGCATCCTTGAACGCTGCTAAACGTTCTGCGCCGGAAGCCTTCGGTAACACTTTCAGGTCACATTTTCTTCCTATAACTAATGCTGTGATAATCAGTCCTACTCCCATCAAAAGTCCAGGTACCATACCTGCCTTAAACAGGCTTGTGATTGATGCATCAGCAATGGAACCATATACTACGAATGTGATAGACGGTGGAATTACTACTCCGATCGCTCCACCGGCTGCCATTAATGCACAGGAGAAAGCTGCCGGATATCCTGCTTTCACCAGTGCCGGAATCATGATCAGTCCAAGCGCTGCTACGGTTGCCGGACCAGATCCTGAAATTGCTGCAAAGAAACAAGATACTACGATACATACCATAGCCATACCGCCTTTGATGTGACCGAGACATTTCTCTGCAAGGTTGATCAATCTTCCTGAAATACCTGCTTTTTCCATTACATTCCCTGAGATAATGAAGAATGGAATCGCAAGTAATACGAACTTACTGCTTGAAGCAGAACAGATACGAGGCAGTACACTCATAACTGCTACAATCGGTTTTCCTGCTCCCTGAACCAGCATTGCTGCTACACTTGACATTCCCAGACATACTGCAATGGGAGCTCCACAGATCAGCAGCACTACAAATACTCCTAACAATATTACACCTGCCATTTAATTGTCCCCCTTTGCTATTTTGATCGTTCCATCCAGAAATGCGACCATTGCGAATGCTCCGCCTAACGGTACGAATAATCCGTAGATCCATTCCGGCCACTGCATAGTTGCTGTCTGCTGTCCCATCTGATACTGACTGATAACCATCTCAATACCAAAGATTACAATCAACAGACAAAACAGTGTTGCGATTGCATACATAACTGTCTGTACAATTCTTGCTGCATTCGGTGACAATTTGTCAGTCAGAAGCGTTAAACCGAGATGTGCTTTTCTTCTGGCTGCGATCGCTGTACCCATAAAGCTCATAAGTACAAATAAGTAACATGACATCTCATCGGCAACTGCCAGAGGGCTATTAAATACAAACCGGGCAATAACATTTATAAAAACCAGGATTGCCATCACTGACACGCTTAAGCATGCTACGATTTTTTCAAATTTCTCTATATACTTCATGCCATCTTCCTCCTGATTTAATTACTGAATTTCACGCCTTCTGTATCGATACCAAACGCTTCACATGCATCTTTGCCGTATTTTGCTTTGATCTCATTCATAGGCTCTTTAATCAACTCTTTAAATGGCTCCAGCTGTTCATCTGTCAGCTCATCCACCTGCATTCCGTTGTCTTTAAACTTCTCAATAAGAGTTTTCTCATCTTCAACGATTTTATCGTTACCCCACTCACAGGCTTCTGCAATACATTCTTTCAGAAGATCCTGTGTCTTCTCATCCAGGCTGTCCCAGACTTTGGAATTTGCAATTACCAGATCGGCATCATAACAGTAGTTCCAAAGTGTCAGATACTTCTGTACTTCATACATCTTAGCTGAATCTGTGATCGGTACACCATTTTCCTGTCCGTCGATGGTTCCCTGTTGGATCGCTGTAAATACTTCAGACCAACTCATCGCTGTCGGGCTTGCGCCAACCGCCTGCCAGAATGTCATGTAAATTTCTGAACCAGGAATTCTGATCTTCAGACCCTTCAAGTCATCTGGTTTTGTAACCGCATGCTTACTGTTTGTCAGCTGACGGAACCCGTTATGAAAAGCTCCGAGATAGGTAAGTCCCTTATCATCCAGCTCGTCTGCATAATACTCACCGCCGGTTGTTGCGATAACTTCCGCTGCCTGTTCATAAGAATCGAATGTCCATGGCATTGTTGCGATATTCAGTAATGGATCAATCGCTGACAATGTACTGGTCGCATATGCTGCCAGGTCAGTAGATCCTGCACAGACATACTCTATTCCCTTGGTAGCATTGCCGCCTGCCAGTGTGTCATTCGGAAATACATCGATCGTAATGTTACCACCAGACTTCTCTGACACCAGTTCTGCTAGCTTTTGACCAACCTGTGTGTCGATCTGTGTGTCCGTTCCGTTAACAGCCATGGAAAGATTCAATTCAGGATATTCTGAATTTGAACCGGTGCTTTTCGTATCACCGCCGCTCCCGCATGCTGTCATGCTTGATACTATCATTGTTGTTCCTGCAAGAACCGCAAGAACTCTTTTATACCTCTTCAACAATAGTTCCTCCTCTCTTGAAATCCTTTTATTCTATTCATCCTTTTCACATTCGTTCAATGTAGCGTTGCTCTTTACTTGTGACTTAATCATATCACTTTTGACCTAATAGTCAATAATCGTTTATTTTTTAACCGCATATTTGTGTAATGTTTACAATTTCGCACTTTCTTTTTATCACTTTTAACCAACGTTCTACGTTCTACATTTGTTAATTTTAAGACAAGATTGTTATTTAATTACTCTATGTTTTCACTTGTATTTACTGCCTTTCTATAATTCCGCCTCTTTTTTTGAAGTTTCATAACTCATAGTTTGTATTGTTTTTTAACAAAGAATAAGAGAATGAAAAAATTTCATTCTCTTGACTCACAATCTTTGAAATATTAATTCTTTTTCGATTTTCTATTTCTTTTCTGCTCTCAGACGGTTCACAAAATGTTCCAGTCTTCCGAGTGCTTCTTTCAGGTCTTCCAATGAATACGCATAAGAGATTCGCAGGAAACCTTCTCCACAATCACCAAATGCGGTGCCCGGGACTGCTGCCACCTTCTCCTCTTCCAGAAAACGTGTCGCAAATTCTTCGGATGTCATGCCAAATTCCCTAATACATGGGAATACATAAAATGCACCGTACGGCTCAAAACATTCAATTCCCATACGTTTGAATTCACTCATCAGGAATCGTCTTCTCTGGTTATATGCATCCCGCATCTTCTTCACTTCATCCCCACAGTTGCGCAGTGCTTCCACTGCTGCATACTGGCTGTTGGTCGGTGCACACATGATCGCATACTGATGGATCTTCAGCATCTGATCCATAATGATCTGTGGTCCGCATACAAAGCCAAGTCTCCATCCTGTCATGGCAAATCCTTTGGAGAAGCCATTGATAACCAATGTTCTCTCTCTCATACCCGGCAGCGATGCTATCGAAGTATGTCCGCCTTTATAGGTCAGTTCGCCATATATCTCATCCGAAATCACATACAGATCATGTTCTTTTACCACTTCCGCAATCGGCTCCAGTTCTTCTCTGGTCATGATTGCACCGGTCGGATTGTTCGGGAATGGCATGACAAGAATCTTGGTCTTTGGCGTAATAACTGCCTCTAATTCTTCTTTTGTCAGCTTAAATTCATTCTCATTTTTCAACGGAATCGATACTGGCACGCCATCAGCCAGGATCGTACACGGATCATACGACACGTACGATGGCTGGGGAATCAGAACTTCATCTCCCGGATCCAGCATCGCACGGAGTGCAATATCAATTGCCTCACTTCCGCCAACCGTCACCAGCACCTCATGCTTTGCGTCATAAGATACGCCGATCAGGCGTTCCATATATTTACTGATCTCATCCTTCAGTTCCTGCAGACCTGCATTGGATGTATAGAATGTACGTCCTCGTTCCAGTGAATAGATACCTTCTTCTCGTATTCTCCAGGGAGTATCAAAATCCGGCTCGCCGACACCGAGCGAAATCGCATCTTTCATCTCGCTCACAATGTCAAAAAACTTACGGATACCAGATGGTTTGATCTCCGTGATCTTTTTCGATAATGGATTTCTTGTCATGGCGTCACCAGCATCCTTTCTTCCTGTTCCTTCTGGGCCAGGATGGTTCCGTGATCTTTATATTTCTTCAGTATGAAATGTGTTGCTGTACTTGTGATACCTTCAATCGGAGACAATCTCTCAGATACAAAACGAGATACCTCAAGCAGTGTCTTTCCTTCCAGTGTTACGAGAAAATCATACGCGCCAGAGATCAGCGATACGGATGATACTTCCGGGTAATTATAAATACGCTCTGCCAGCTTCTCGAATCCCTTGCCGCGCTGTGGTGTCACACGCACCTCAATCAGTGCATTCACCTGCTCTACACCTGCTTTATCCCAGTCGATCATTGTATGATAACCGCAAATAATTCCTTCCTGCTCCATAGCTTTGATCTCACGAAGGACAGTAGCTTCGTCTGTTCCAAGTAAAACTGCCAGTTCCTTCGGATCTACTTTACAATTCTTTTCAATAAATTTTAATATCTGCACTCTTGTGTCTTCCATGGTGAACCCCTACTTTCTTATTACATAAAAATGATGTTGGATGCCTACGGATTGTTCCGTGCTTTGCACTCCCACAATCCACCCTGGCATCTTAGAATACTTTCATTAATTCATCCGGAGCCGGCCGATCAATATATCGCATATCCTCTCCGTTATGAATGATCTTGTCGTTACTATCAGTTAGCTGTCCGATCACAGCTGCCTGTATACCTTTCTGATTCAGCGCATCTGCCAATGCTTCTCCATTCTCTGTTAACATCAGAAAACTTCCGCCAGAAGCAAGCTGATATGGATTCAGTCGGAAATGTTCACAAACCTCAATTGTCTCCTGTCTGACTGCAATCTTCTTCAGATCAAGATTAAGACCAAGCTCTGTATCCTTCGCCAAATCCCACAGCGACGCCAGTATTCCTCCACGAGATACCTGACGTATGACAGATACGCCCATGGCATCAGCAACTGCAATCTTTGACAGACCGCACAATTCACTGTCATAAGCTTTCATCTGTCCGATAAATGCCGGGGTAAATCTTTCCCGGAGCTCTGCTTCTTTCTCGCCAATGATCCGAAGCATTCCTTCCAGTCCGGCCCATCCGGCATATACGATGTCCTGTCCGGCTCGTGCGGTCAGCAGCGCATCTGCTATATGCTCTTTCTGATCTGTCTCGCCTGCTGCTGTAATCACAATCTGTGGTACTCGAAGCGCCGCACATTTCTCGCCTGCAATATGAAGTTCTTCCAGCTGAAAATCTTCCGTTTCAAGCTTTTCCATAGCTTTCGCTATATGATTCCGAATGGAATGCATCCTGGACTTATCCATATCCGCCGGAATCTCAATGCGGATCTCTGCTGATCCCGCATGAACGCCCTGCGCTGCCAGCTCATTAACCTCTGTCAGAAGTCCGTAAGCTGCACCATCCCGCATACCTCCGTAATAGACACCTGTATGTGTCAGGAATGTCTTATAGACCATGCTTCATTCTCCTCATAATATCTATATAGTATCTATTCTTCACTTCCAGTGCTTCCAGAACTCTCTGAACTGCCGGAACTGCTGGAAATCCCAGCAATCGCATTATTGATCGCCGTCGAATCATTCGTCGCAACTGCGCTCTCTAATGCGCTGATCGCTGCTGCACTTCCTCCGGCGGTGCCTACTTCTATCACTTCATCCGCTTTCTGGTAATAACTGGTGTTAAATACCTCACGACTTACTTCTTCACCATCTTTATATACGACCTTCCACAACTGAGCCTCCCGCCCCGTATGCGGATTACCTGTATACTGCATTGCACCGAAATTGAGTGATGAATTAATCTTATAAGTAACAGAATACTGATCCACACTCAATGTCTCACTCTCAAATTCGATCGTTCGGTTCTTTGGTCTTGTTTCTTTTCCGTAAATAATCATACGGAGCTGATTATCAGAATCAATTTCTCCATAAATATATATCGGTGTATCATAAGAATTTTTAAAGCGGAAATCCATTAAACCACCAGCGATTGCCGCATCTCTGGATGGCTCCACGTAGTCAACCGTCATAGAATGCGGATGTCTTTCTACCACTTCAAGTTCCGCATAGATCACTGCATTATATAGAGTCGTCGATACCTGACAGATTCCACCGCCATAAGACGGAACTACCTGTCCATTCTCATATGCGGTACCTTCTGCATAACCATGTTCTTCATCATACGGCGCCGTTGAATCATAGACCGACAATTCTTCACCCGGCTGTAAGATAATACCGTTCAACATAGAAGATCCTGTCTTCAGATTCGTCCAGCGTTCACCACCGCCAGCATCTGTCGAATATGCCCCTAATTCATCCGTCATATCTTTCAGATCTTCCTTCGTCACCTCCGGCTTCTCTGTCTTAATCACAACCTGTTCTTCAAAGTCTTCATGCTTCCAGTTATCGTTCAAATCATCATTCAACTGCTTCACAGTCGCTTTATAATCAATGATCTCTCCTTCTTTTTCCGCTACGATAGAGACTTTTCCATCTTTATCCCTGGAAAGGCTTGCATTTTCCGGCCCCTGCAAAATATCTCCGGCTTTCTCTTTTAATAGGGATTTAAGCTTCTTACGGCTTACGCTGTACTCTTCATCAATTACAAATGGTTCCTTCTCCAGTCGCTTCATCTGTCGATAGCGCATCCAGAGATTGCCTTTCTTACCATAGCTGACGGCCTCATCCACAAGCTGTTCTTCATCTTCCTGACCGGAGAATCCCAGTTCTTTCAGAAATGCCTCAACCTTCTCATCCCGGACTGTCAATGTTACTGTTTTGCTCTCATCCGTTGTCTTCTGGTTCTCCAATGCCTTCTGCGCCTCTTTCTTCGTCATACCTGAAAGATTGAGATCATTAATATATATATTATCACAGATAACATCATCTTTTACTTTTCCAACATAATTCTTCAACGCAGAATAAGACCCACCAAAGACAACTGCAAAAGCTGCCACGCCGATCACGATCAATGCTCTCTGCTTACGTTTACGCTTCATCGCTACTCTCCTGCTGCGATGCTTTAATTTGTTTGATGATGCCATCCTCTATCCCTCATTTACATTCCTTTATACTTTCAGCGTCTATATCATCATCGCTGGAAGTAATGTTGTTGCAACCATTGCCACTACAATTACCACGATCACAACGGCAACGATCCTTCTTGTATGCTTATTGTGGAAATTCATATTCCATGCCTCTTTTCTCTGTCTTCTTACAATTTGTTTTGTTTATTATCATACCTGTTTTAAATCTATTTTGCAATAATAACTGTACGCGCTTCATGTGTTAACGGACTGCGTTCCCGGTAGTCGAAAAGCACCGTTTTATTAAGACACAGAAACCTTTCTAAATGCGTCATTTTCCGCATCTGATTCCGATCATATTTCTCATATCCCGGCAGGTATTTATGGCTTTCGGCCTCCTCTTCATAAAATGCACGGACTTCTGCCTTGTCCATCTGATATTCCCCGGCGAATTCCGGTCGGTTACCCGCATTCTCCCTGAGATAATAATCATAAGTAAGAAACTCTCTCACTACATCCATCTGCTCCGGTGCATACTCTTTCACAAACTCAAGCAAAATTTCGTATCTTGCCGCCCGCTTGTGATTAATCTTAAAATATCCATTCTTATCATAATATGCAGCCATGTCTGCATACATGATAAATGGATCTTTAAAATATTTTTCCAGCTCAGGCATGGTCTGCGTAAACTGTCCACTGTTATAGTAGACTTCTACCATTTCTTCGATTCCTTTTAGCCGAAGCACATCGTCATACGGAAGCCAGTCCGTGTACAACACTTCATACGGAGGTATATTTTTCACCACCAATCCGTATTCTGCCTGATGTTCCTGCATGTATGAACCTTTCAACACTTTCAAAAATCCCAATTGTAACTGCTCCGGATGCAGTGCATATACATCATTAAAGCTTCTATGGAAACTTTTGAGATTCTCATAGGGTAATCCTGCGATCAGATCCAGGTGCTGATGCACATTGCCATTCTTCTGCACTGCCCGCACATTCTCCGATACCTTTTCAAAATCCATTGTTCGGTGAATCTCTTTTACCGTATCCGGATTCGTAGACTGCACACCGATCTCCAACTGGATCAGTCCTGGGCGCATCGTCTGGATCAATGCAATCTCTTCTTCATTTAACAGATCTGCTGCCACCTCAAAGTGAAAATTTGTAATGCCATTATCATGCTCTGCGATATACTTCCAGATCTCCATTGCATGCTGATGGCTACAGTTAAATGTTCTGTCCACGAATTTCACCTGCGGTACTTTATGGTCAATGAAAAACTGTAATTCCGGCTTCACCTTTTCCACATTCCGAAATCGAAGTATCTTATCTATAGACGACAGGCAGTAGCTGCATCGAAATGGACAGCCTCTGCTGCTCTCATAGTATATAATCTTATGTTCAAAATCTGCCATATCCTCATAAACAAATGGCACTTTGTTCAGATCCATGACCGGTCGCCATGGATTCTCAATAATCTCTCCGTCTTCTCTCCGCCAGGTAATTCCCTGGAGTCCGACAAGTTCTATCCCTTCTGCCAGCTCAGCAAAAGTCTCCTCTCCTTCTCCTTTCATTACGCCTGTCACTTCCGGCAAACGCTTTAGTACGGCGACCGCATCGTAAGACACCTCCGGTCCTCCTAACCAGATTTTCGTGTCCGGAAGCACCTTGTGCACTTCCCGAAGTACCGTCTCCACATAAGAAATATTCCAGATATAGCAGGAGAAGCAGAGTACATCCGGCTTACGGCGGTAAATATCCATCAGAATGTCATCCGTCTGCTGATTGATCGTATACTCTGCCAACGCAATCTCTGTATCAGGATCTGTGACACGAGACTGCGCGTATGCCCTTAAACTATACACAGCCAGATTAGAATGTATGTACTTTGCATTAATTGCGGTTAATAATATCTTCATAATGAATTATTTTACACCAGCAGGATACGAATGGCAACGATGTGTGTTGACTTTTCCCTCGAAACACGATACAATATGACTCGTGCAGCCGGGGTGGTAGCGGTACCTTGCACCTGCAATCCGCTATAGCAGGGGTGATATTGCGCAGAGGGCATATGCTGGTGAAGCTGCCTTTGGAAAGTGACGTTGATGTCTGGGTCTCACGCGACGGAAATCTGTGAATCGTGTCAGGTCGGGAACGAAGCAGCACTAAGCGGAACCTTCCGGGTGCCGTGAGGGTGCCTGGACTGAGTTAACTACCAGAGTAACGTTTATTGGTTTTAAGTTCGAAGCGCAATGCACATAAAAAGACAAATCAGGCAGTCTGTCGGTTGACAGGCTGCCTTTTCTTATTCCATGCTTTCTGCACGCTTCTTCTCTTCTTTTTCTTCTTTTTTCCGCTGTCTCAGTTCGCGGAAGAACTGTTTCATAAGCTGACTGCATTCTTCCTCCAGCACACCTGTTTCCAGTTCTGCCTGATGATTAAACTGTGCTATATGCAGCAGATCCAGTACCGATCCGGCACATCCCGCTTTCGGATTCATACATCCAACCACTACCCGCGGTATCCGGGACTGTATGATTGCGCCCGCGCACATCTGACATGGCTCCAACGTCACATATAACGTGCATTCTTCCAGCCGCCAGTCACCAAGCTTTTTACTCGCCTTTCGAATCGCTGCAATCTCTGCATGTGCCAATGGACTCTTATCCGTATTTCTCCGATTATATCCCCGACCGATAATCTTGCCCTCATGCACGATCACACAACCGATCGGTGTCTCATCCAACGCATAGGCTTTCTTAGCCTGCCGGATCGCTTCTTTCATATATTTCTCATCCATCGACATCATGACCATTCCTCCTTGCCGCATAGCGTCCTATTTACTTCGCATATGTCTTACTTTTCTGCACCAGTAGCCAAACATCTCATTTTCTTCCGACTCATCCTGCTCTGCCTGCACGAATCTGGTAAATCCAAATACTTCTGCTGCTTTCGCTTCCCTTCGGTGATAAATCCCCGGTACGCCTAACCACATTTGGTTCTCTTCTTCCAACAGGATTAAGTAATGATAATTATAATACCCATGCAACAGAAAGCTATTATTTGCCACCCGCCATTCACACCGGGGCAGCATGGCGATCTCCTGTCTCTGGATCTTTCGTATCTGAGGTTTTGTCGGCTCAATATAGTGGTCAATCTCCTCTTCTGTCAGAGGCACTTCCACGTCCTGCTTTTCTTCTTGCCCGGCTGTCTGCTCCGGTTCCACTGTTTCCCCCTGATCCTGCACAACTTTCTGCAAGATTTCTTCTGTTATAGTCACCGGAATCGGCTCCTCCTGCCAGATTCGAAGTTCACTGATCCGAATCAGCGCATCACTCCACACCGCCGCATATCTCCGTCCGCTTTCTGACATCAGCAATATCCCGGCAATCGCCTCGTAATGTTCCGGTACTCCGGTATCCTCTGACGTATACACCAACCGATAATTAATCGTCGGATTCACATTCGTAACTTCTCCCTGATATACACACACCGGCACCTGCTCTTCAGGATAGAAAAGATACAGCTTCAATGCAGTCTCTTCTCCCAACCTGAGTCCCTTCCCATGTATATGAATCGTTGTACAATCATCGGCAGTCTCAACCTTTACAAATCCTACATTGCGAATCGGCCGGTCACTTTCGTATTCATACAAATAGCGGATAAACTGCTCCACATTCTCACTTCCGTTCGATGTATTCAAAACAGTTTATTCCGCTTATAATTCAAACATTCCTAATATACACTGGCTGTCAGCTCCTGATACAGTCGTCTCGCATAGCTGTCTGTCATACCGCAGATATAGTCTGTCGCAAGTAGCAATCGCAGATACAATTTCTCTGCTTCGCTCTTGCCCTGTGCATGAAAATGATAGGAGCGTTTATAGTTGCTGGATATAAACGACACCAAGCGACGGTCAATCGTTCCAAGCTCCTGTTCTTTATCATCATATCCGATTACCGCCCCGATAAAGCGATCCATCAGATAATTGATCATAACGCTTTCCGATACTTCCATCCGATAAATGGTCTCTGTAGCAAATACTTCACGAAATGCCAGATCTCCAAGCAGATCCATCAGACGCTCCGCAAATGTCCCATGGAACAGATCATACGGATATGTTCCGTTCATGATTGCATCGTAATTGGATGTAAATCCATACGTTGCGCAGCTAATCAAAAATCCCTGTACCCGAACGATCCAGTTCTTCACAGCATATTCTTCCGGATCCTCCACATGCATATCTTCCGCTCTGCCATACAACTCCTTCAGCTTAGCAGCTGGTCGAAAACTGCTTCGCGGCTGTGCATAAAGTGTCTCCATCTCCTGTAGTTCTCTGTATAACTTAGCATAAGAAACGAATCCCTTTACAAATGCATCCTCAATATCCGCTGTCTTGTATGCGATATCATCTGCGGCTTCCAGAATAAATGTCAATGGATGACGCGATCCGTTGGTTCCTGTCGCTGTTTCCACTTCTCGGAATATTTCTTCATCTGCATGATAGAATCCCAGCTTATGACTCTTAATATCCCGACTCTTAGGCTCAATATCCAAAGACGTAACCGGATATTTTACAATTGTATTCAGCAATGCATACGTCAGATTCATCCCCCGATCATCTACCAGATAATGAAGCTTTGTTACCAGGCGAAACGCCTGTGCATTTCCCTCAAAATGATACAGATCCTCCCGCATCTGCGGGGTCAGGATTTCATCCAGCGGTTTACCATGATATTCCAATGTATGAAGATGATCTCTGAACCACTCCCGGATCGCATCTTCTCCAAAATGTCCAAACGGTGGATTACCAATGTCATGGATCAGTCCCGCACACTGTAATACATTGCAGATATCTTCTTTCATCTGTACCGTAAACGACGGATCCTTCTTATATGTAAGAATGTTCTCTCCGATATTCTGTCCCAGAGACTTGGCAAACGAAGATACTTCCAGGGAATGCGTCAGTCTGGTACGAATAAAATCACTCTTGTCCAGCGGAAATACCTGCGTCTTATCCTGCAATCTGCGAAAGGACGCACTTCCTATAATCCGATGGTAGTCTTTCTCGAACTCACTGCGCAGATCTGATTTACCGTTGCTTTTTGCAATTTTCCCAGTTCTGTATCTCTGCGTTGATAATAATTGCTCCCAGTTCACTCCGTCACTTCCTCATAATCCCGTTATCTTTGCCGGACGATCTTTTTTCATTTAGTCCAGATAAATCGGTTCTTCGTAATCTTTGCCAAGTAACGCTTTCTTACGCTCCTGATATCCCAAGAATGCCCATTCCGTCATATCTGTCCACGCATGATCTCTACGATCATATACCTGCACATAACCGATGCGCTTTGGATGCATACGGACACTGTTGCTCTCATACTCATGTCCTGTATACGGATTCAACTCTCCGCGCTCCAGATCTTCCGCATCATCATCTTCCTCTTCGGCATAAACCGCCTGCGCGATCTCTTCTTCCTGAGCCGGCTGCTGTTCCTCATAATAAGTCTGCTCTGGCTGTACCGGTTCTTCATATTCAATAAAGTCACTTTCTTCTTCCATTGCTTCTAATGGTTCTGTGGCTTCCTCAATCTCTCGTTCGATCTTCTCTTCTTCATGCTTTTCTTCCTGACGCTCTTTTTTATTACGGCGCTGGAACATTGCTCTCCATCCGGTCAGCTTCTTCTCGTGATGAGTCTGCTCTTTCTTCTCTTCCGCGTAAGCTTCCTCATGAACTTCTTCCGGAATCTCCTGCTGAACCTCCTCCTGAACCTCCTCGTGGATTTCTTCATAACGAGGTGCTTCCGGGATCTCTTCGTGCGTTTCTTCATAGACTGCTTCGACTGCTTCCAGTGCTTCTTCTATCGGTTCTGCTTCCATTAACACCGGCTCGTCAGAGATCTCTTCCATTACAGATTCAGATTCTTCCGTCACAGGCTCTTCTATCGTCTCATTCACAATCGGAATCTCTCCAGTCTCTCTGCGTACCAGCTCCTCATGAATATCCATGTAATCGCCAAGCGTCATCTCTTTTTCAGATGCGCCGCTCATATCGGTTACCTCTGACGGAATCTGTTCCATTGCGGCATGAAGCTGTTCTGCTTCTCTCGCTTTTTTCTCCTTACGGGCCTTGGTCTTTGCAAGCTTATGCAGTTCCTTCTCTGTAGGGACAATATCCTCTACATTAGCTGCACGCTCTGCTGCCTCGCTGTCTGCAAGAATGCTCAGCTGAAATGGGCATCCAAGAATATCTGCGATCATACGCATATCCTGTTCCTGAAAGTTATCTCGTCCCAGCCTCTGCGTAAGATTCTGACGGGACATCTTCTTCCCGGTTCTCTCTTCAATTGTCTCTGCGAGTTCTTTGATGGTCATGCCTTTACGGCTTAAGATAATCTTGACTTGTTCTCCGAATGTAAGATCTAACATGATAATCTCCTCCTTATTAATCCTTCCGCCCTGCAAGATACAACGACGGACAGACAGAGTCAATGCCCTGTCTATTGTTTATACTCTCCCCACAGGTCTATCTCTCCCACAAACGAACTTATGATAACAAGTTCGTCTTGTAAACTCATAAGTTTCTTGATAAACCTATATTTTTCCCATACAATATTTTATCAAATGATATTTCGTTCGTCAAGATAATGAAGTTCACCAAATTTCTTTTCTGTACTGCATACGGCAATTCTGGCATCTCCTGCATCCGTCTGATACTCCTGATAATAGTATGTTCCCGGCACTGCCTCCGGCTGTCGCACCAGTCTCGCTCCCCGTTCATCCAGTGCTATCTCAAACTCACGCAGATCCTGTTTCATTCCCAGACGTATCGCCTTGATAAAACTCTCTTTCAACACCCAGTATCTGTAAAATCCTTCTGCCTGCTCTGCTTCTGTTGTCTGACTCTGAATCCAGGCCACTTCCCCTGGGCAGAAATATCTTTCTGCCAATCTCAGTTTGTTTTCTTTTATCATTTCCACATCGCATCCCACCTGTGCATCCGGTTGTGTGCTGACCGAACATAGCGCATATTTCCCGGAATGCGACAGATTATATGGCATCTGATCCGACAGCTCATAATATTTCCGCATCTGCTGATATAAAATCCATGCCCCTGCGCTCTGCATTTTACCTTCTAAAGGTCTGATCCGGTCAGCTTTCTCCCTGCGCCAGTCCGGAAGACGGTTGTAACATCTTCTATATATCATGTCATTCTGAAGAGGCGTGACATCCATAATCCATGTGTGTACCATGCATTTTCCTTTCAATATACAAGTTATGGTAGTAACCATAATAAGCACTACCCAAAACAATTATCACCGTAACTATACCCAAGTATAACATTTACTATGTTTTATATCCATTCTTTTATTCATCCTCAATTAATCATTTTGCATTAAATAAGTATCGTATTGACAACAAATAAGATACAGGATATGATAAAAATACAATATATGCATACTACTATTTCACCATCGTTTTGCATGGTTATGGTAATTCATTTGCTTATTGACGATACGCGCAAATCACTGTATGATTGTATCATCAAATTTCTGTTTGATAATACAAGAGAGGAGTACAAATGGAAGAGATGGATAAAAAGGAAATTAAAGATGTAATTGAGTGGTGTGATGAAAAAGGACATAGCGAACACGAAATTCTGGAATTAATCCGGCGAATTGTTGGTGCGAATCCACGAGAAGAGGAAAAATAGTATAAAGACAAGACCGGGCAGCTGCATCTTACATTCTGCCCGGTCTTTACTATTTTATTTCGTTAACTACTCCCCTGTTTCTTCTATGCTTATCATATTCTGTGCCACAGTTTCACTGATGCGATATACCATATCAGAGCCTTCCACTATGACATATCTGTTTTCTCCGGCATCATCAGTCTTGCCCAGATACACGGTAAAGGTCTGCTCTTTATCTGAACTGTCAGTATATACCGCCTTCGCAGTAATTCTCTGGCTTTCATCCAGTCCATACTCCGCAAGCTCCTCTGCTACCGCATGATAATTCACACAATCTGTCAGACTCAACGCCCCAAAGCCTCCGGCAAGTTCTCCGACTTGATCATCCTCTTCATATACGGTATCTGTTCCATTTTCAGTAATCGTCACACTCTTCAGATTACCGCTTCCGATGGACGGAACTGTATCGTATTGAACCAGATTAGTCAGATCAAATTGCAGATAATTCTGGAAATCTGAACTGATCGTGTATACCTTTCCGCTGTCTCCCACTGTAGCATAATAGTTCTCGCCTGCGCCGTTGCCAATCAGAATTTCTGTTGTCACGCCATCATTGTCCTGAAACTGAATTGTATAGGACGGTTTATCCAATCCATAATCCGACAGTTGATCCGGATTCTCCAGTTCCCTTACTGCCTCCATCTGCCGGATAGCATCTGCGGTACTCTGAACCGTGTCCTGATTCATTGGAATCTCATTATCTTCATCATATTCCCATGTATCATCCACCTTTGCAAACGACATATTCCGGCTTCCGTCACTATAAGAATATGCAGTAATATCACTGGCATCCGTCAGATATATCTTTGAAGCTTCTGCTTCCTTTTCTTTCTTCTTTTCCGACTTATCGTTCCATGCACTGGCAGCACCATTTGCTACAACAAGCAGCAGAATCATAGCCAACAGAATGATTGTTTTTTTCTTCTTTCTATCCATAAGCCACCTTCCTGTCCGTGCTAAGCTTTTCGACGTTTTAGCCATTGCCGGAATCCGTAGACCAATACGATAATCGGAATACCGATAATACATGCAAATCCGATTAATCCTGTGTGTTGCATCGTATTATAAGTAATAGAAAGGCTCTTCGGCTCAATAGCCACATTCTGTACGCCATCGAAGTTTGCTGTCACCGCATTGGCAAACAAGGTCAGATTCTCTAATGTTGAGAAAGAATCGGTAATCTGACTGTCCAGCATACTCTCAGAAGTAATCACCGTAAACCGACTCTTCACGGTCTCTGTTTCGGTATCGGAATCCTCCTCATTCTTATCTGTGACATCCTCGCCTTCAATTGTCTCCTCTGCAATTGCACCGAGTACATAAGTGCCCTTCTCCTGGCCGTCCTCCGTCACCGCATATCCATTCGATGATGTGGTCATAAATGATGTAGTCGTAATCGTATCACGTTCCGGATCTGTAAGTTCCATGCCCTGCGCATTTACCATCATTACCATCTGTGTACTCATACCGTTCATCAGATCTGAGTCCCCACTGATATCCGGGAATATATAATAGTAGTTGCCCTGATAACACCGTTCCATATCTGCAATGTAACCATTCACCCTCTGCATGCCATATTCTTTCAGCAATGCATCCAGATTAGGTACATCACCTTCTATATTACCAAGCAGCACCAGCACATCACCGCCGGACTTCATGTAACTTTCAATCTGGTCCTTTTCTTCTGTTGTCAGATCTGCGGAAATACCATTCATGATCAGAAGATCACAATCATCCGGAACCGCACTTGTCATCAGCAGATTCAATTCTTCGGAAGAAACATTATTCTTATCCAGCTGATCCTGTACGGATGTGGAAAATGAACTCTCGCCATGTCCGGTTGTGTAATACACCTTATTCTGACTGTCATTCGTTACATAGTTAATCGCACTGGTAAGCTGTCCCTCGCCGTCAAACTGTGTTGCATCCGTGCTTCCTGTCGTGTAATATGCATACGCATCTGTAACCAGAATCTCGTCAAATGTGATTGTGTCACTTTTTCCGGTGTCTTTGCAAGACACTACGATCGAATTCTCTGACACATTATTCTTCGTAAGCTCTGCCGGATGAAGCACCGGATCTACCCACTTTACGGTCACGTCCTTAGACAGTGCCTGATACTTATTTAAAAATGTACGTATCCGTTCATCGGTACTACTCTTCTCTGCATAAACGGTCACGGTTACCTTCTGGTCCAGCTTTTTCAATAATTTCTTACTGGTATCTGTGATCTCATATATCTTATTATCACTGACATCAACTTTCCGTACACTTTCCGGAAGTCTGGACGCCAGCATGTTCACCAGCACTACAATACACAGCACCAGCACGATCGCACCTACACTGTAGCTGCCGTTGACTGATGCACTTTTCTTAAACTGCTCTTTCAAACGATTCATGCCGCACCTCCTAACCCCATCGTCTCTTCTGTATCATTTCCATCGTAAGAAATACAAAAAATACGATCAGACTCAGATACAGAATGATTCCACTGACATCTAACAGGTTATTGGAGGCAATGCTGTTAAATGTATCAATCAGGTTCAGCTTGCCACAAATGGTTGAAAGCAGGTTCTCGTAAACTTCTGACTTTACTGCGTATACAATTCCATTTACTCCGAGATTCACAATCTCCAAGATCAGACATATCACCCAGTTCTGGGTCATGCGCCAGACAGCCCAGACTAACAACGACAGTAAAAATGCTATTCCAAATACATTAGCCATAGCTGACGAAGGCAGGAATCCTATGATTCCACTCCACAATTGAATAACCATTAGTATACCAAAGGTACCGATTGCCGCAATAATCTGGCTCTCTGTCAACGACGACACGAACATTCCGATTGCAATATATACACAGCCCAGCAGAAAATATACCAGAATAGATAAGTAATCCGATAATATATAGGCCGTTCCCTGCATCTTGATCATTAAAGGAAATAACAGATATACCGCACATGGGATTCCTAAAATGGTAATCATTGCAAGATATTTTCCCATTACGATCTGGAACAGGCTGACCGGCGCTGTCAGAAGCAATTGATCTGTCCGATTCTTACGCTCTTCCGCAAAGCTTCTCATGGTCAGTAACGGTGCTGCGATCAGCAGCATGAAGATACCGCCGGAAAGCACATAGGAAAAGTACGGATATCCGTAATTCAGATTATATGCCATAAAATATATACCTGAAAATGCAAGTAAAAATACAATGATCACATAACCGATCATGGTATTAAAATATCCTTTTAATTCACGCCTATAAATCGCTGCCATCGCCTGTCACCTCCTCTTTCCCATCATCCCGAATCTCCTGTTCTGCCAGAGACGCTGTATATTTGCCCTGGGTAAGCTCCAGGAATACTTCTTCCAGTGTAGTCTGCGACAGACTGAGTGTCGTTAACGGCTGATTATTTCTCGCAAATGCTGTAAATATCTCTTCTCTGATATCCTTCGCATTCCTTGTCTCAATCTGAGCTGTTGTCATCAGATTGTTATCCTTTCGGTAATCCACTTTCTTAATTCCGGATACTTCCTTCAGAATCTCCTGTACTCTCGTCACAGGTGCTTTTGCCTGCAGTTCAATATGTCTGCTGCTCTTAAGTCTGTTCTCCAGATTCTCCGGGGTATCACTTGCCACCAGCTTACCTCTGGAAATGATCATAATGTAATCGCACACTTCACGGATCTCTGCCAGAATATGCGAACTCAATATAATCGTATGCTTCTTAGACAGCTTACGGATCAGCTCTCGAATCTCAATGATCTGCTTCGGATCCAGACCAACTGTCGGCTCATCCAGAATGATCACCTCCGGGAATCCAAGGATTGCCTGTGCAAGCCCAACTCTCTGTCTGTATCCCTTGGACAGGTTCTGGATCAGTCGATTCTCCACTTCACGGATGCCTGTCATCCGAATCACGTCATTCATCTGTTTTTCACGTTCTTTTTTAGGTATCTTCTTCAGTTCGGCTGCAAACTGCAGATACTCCCGAACTGTCATATCCATATATACCGGCGGCTGTTCCGGCAGATAGCCAATACTCTTCTTTGCAAGCTCAGGCTCTTTCAGAATATCATGCCCCTGGATTAACACCTTCCCCTCGGTTGCTCCAAGATATCCTGTCATAATGTTCATGGTTGTAGACTTGCCCGCACCATTCGGTCCAAGAAGACCATAAATATGCCGCTTTTCAATACGAAAGCTCAGATGGTCCACTGCTGTATGATCGCCATACATTTTCACCAGATTCTGCACTTCAATCACAATATCTTCCTCCTCTTTAATACTCTTAAAGTATCATTGTAAAAAGAAAGTATGACGATTCATTGTAAAAAATGTGTTTTTTGTGTGTTCAGATTAAAACTAAAAAAGCACCTGTGCTCTTTCTTAGCACAGATGCCTTATACTTTTTTATAACTGTTCAGACCCTACTCGCACATTCGCAAAACCGCACGATAACTCGGCTTTCTCACTGCTGCGCAGTTACGCTCTTTTCATATTCTTGATGACTTTCAGTCTGGTGAATTCCTCACGTTCTTTTTCTTCCAGTGCATTATTAATATTATGAACCAGATTCGTATACATCGGAATCGTTATATTCTTCAATGCGTTGGCACGCTTCTGCGTCTTTTTAATATTTGATGCCAGACGATACGCAGAGTTCTCAACCATGGACAACTTAATCGTCAGGTCTTTCACTTCACGAAACGCCTCTCTCGCAATATCAATCGACTCGCTGGTCGTGCTGAATGAGTACGTAAGGTTATTCTCTTTTTCATCATATTTCACATGCGGAATCTCTGTACCCATGATGCTTCGCGTCTGGATACGAATGGATTCCTCTATCGGCACAGTAAATGCGAGCTGCTGCACTTTGCTGATACCATGTTCAATGTTGGCACGCTGCAGGCACGCATATGCCTTGGTAAATGTGCTGTCGATCTGCTCCTGAATCTCCTTTGCCTCATCGATCAGAGCCATCAGTTCTTTCAGAAGCACGTTACGCTTCTTATCCATCAGGTCATACCCCTGACGGGCAAGAGCCAGAGAATTCTTCGCCAGCATCAGATTTCCTTTGGTGGGAAACTCTCGTGGATCCATATCATCGACTCCTTTCCTTTATAGTGAAAAATCCGCGTGAACTCGTGAGCTTCGCTCACTCATTCACGTCAAACCCGGTGCGTCTGGGATTTTTCTTTTTCCTGAAAAATCCGCGTGAACTCGCGAACTCCGTTCGCTCATTCACGTCAAACTCAGACATGTCAGAGTATCCGGCTGAATAAATTCCCCCGTCTACTCTGTCGCGTCTGAGGATTTTTCACGTGGATAGTATTTTTCTATGATCTTGGTGTCGATTCGGTCGAGTTCTTCTTTCGGAAGCATTCCGAGAAGTTCCCAGCCGAGGTCAAGTGTTTCCTGGATCGTACGGTTCTCTGTCGGTCCCTGTCCTACGTAACGTTTCTCGAATTCTTTACCGAACTCCAGATATTTCTTATCCAGTGGGGACAATTCGTCTTCACCGATTACGGATGCCAGGTTTCTTGCCTCACCTACTTTTGCGTATGCAGAGAATAGCTGGTTGGCAAGTCCCTGATGATCTTCTCTGGTGTATCCTTCACCGATACCGTCCTTCATCAGACGAGACAATGACGGAAGTACACTGATTGGAGGGTATACACCCTGTCCGTAAAGGTTACGATCCAGTACGATCTGACCTTCAGTGATGTATCCTGTCAGGTCAGGGATCGGATGTGTGATATCATCGTTCGGCATGGTCAGGATTGGAAGCTGTGTTACCGATCCTTTGGTGCCTTCTACGATTCCGGCACGCTCATAAAGTGTTGCCAGTTCACTGTACAGATATCCCGGATATCCTTTTCTTGAAGGAATCTCTCCCTTTGAGGAAGATACCTCACGAAGTGCCTCTGCAAATGATGTCATATCTGTCAGGATAACCAGAATGTGTTTGTTGCATTCAAATGCCAGATACTCTGCAACGGTCAGTGCAACCTTCGGCGTGATCAAACGCTCTACAACCGGGTCATTTGCCAGATTCAGGAACATACACACGTGATCGGATACTCCGCTTTCCTCGAATGTCTTACGGAAGAAATCGGCTACGTCATGTTTTACGCCCATCGCAGCAAATACGATCGCGAATTCCTCATCAGAATCATCTCCCAGTGATGCCTGCTTTACGATCTGTGCCGCCAGCTGATCATGCGGAAGTCCATTGCCGGAAAAGATCGGCAACTTCTGTCCACGGATCAGAGTGGTCAGACCATCAATTGCAGATATACCTGTACGGATATAGTTACGCGGATATTCACGGCGCACCGGATTCAGCGGCAGACCATTGACATCTCTCTTATCCGTAGAAAGCAATGGTCCCAGTCCATCGATCGGTACTCCGACTCCGTTAAATGTTCTTCCTAGCATATCCGGTGACACTGCCACTTCCATCGGGTGTCCGGATAATTTGGTATGTGTATTTACCAGGGACATATTCTCGGTTCCTTCAAATACCTGGATGACAGCTCTGCCTTCATACAGTTCAATAATACGTCCCATTTTCTTTTTATTACCATCTACAACGAACTCTACGATCTCATCATAGAATGCGTCCTGAAGTCCTTCCAGAACTACGAGAGGTCCGTTGATATTACTTAAGCCAAGATATTCGATTGCCATTATCCTCTCTCCTTTCTATGCGTTCTTTGCTAATACGTTATTGTAGAATTCATCAATCTTCGTCTTATAGGTATCCAACAGCTGAAGATTATCGTTTGGAACATCGTACTTGATAGCGATAACTTTCTCGAAGATGCCTTCTGCTTTCAGTACTGACATCGGATGTCCCATTGCCACCAGCTTACGGCTGGTCTTATAAAGATACAGGATGACATCCATCATCTTAAACTGCTTTTCCAGTGATACACAGGTATCGTCTTTATGGAAGGCATTCTGCTGCAGGAATCCCAGACGGATTACCTTTGCAATCTCCAGGATCAGCTTCTGATCATCCGGAAGTACATCCGCACCGATCAGTTTAACAATCTCCATCAGACTGTTCTCCTGCCCAAGCAAAGACATTAATCTGTTTCTATAGTCCACAAATTTTGGCGATACATTATCCGTATACCATCCGCTAAGATCTGTCAGATATTCACTGTAACTGGTCAGCCAGTGAATTGCCGGGAAATGTCTCGCATATGCCAGTGACTTATCCAGTCCCCAGAAGCAGCGGACAAATCGTTTGGTATTCTGTGTAACAGGCTCAGAGAAATCACCACCCTGTGGGGATACCGCACCGATAATAGATACAGAGCCTGTAGCACCGCCCAGTGTCTGCATCATTCCGGCTCTCTCGTAGAATGCTGACAGACGAGATGCCAGATATGCCGGGAATCCTTCCTCAGCCGGCATCTCTTCCAGACGTCCGGATAACTCTCTTAATGCTTCTGCCCAACGCGATGTAGAATCTGCCATGATCGCTACGTCATAACCCATATCACGGTAATACTCAGCCAGTGTAAGACCTGTATAAATTGATGCCTCTCTGGCAGCTACCGGCATGTTAGATGTATTCGCGATCAGTGTCGTACGATCCATCAGCGGATTACCGGATTTCGGATCGACAAGTTCACCAAACTCTTCCAATACCTGTGTCATCTCATTACCACGCTCACCGCATCCGATATAAATGATGATATCCGCATCGGACCACTTCGCGATCTGATGCTGCGTCATGGTTTTACCGGTTCCGAATCCACCTGGGATTGCTGCCGTTCCGCCCTTTGCGATTGGGAACATCGTATCCAGAATACGCTGTCCGGTTACCAGCGGTACGCTTGCCGGATATCTCTGATGCACCGGTCTTGCTACTCGGATCGGCCATTTCTGTGTCATAGTCAGTTCCTGAATATCCCCATTAGAACGCTGGATCTTTACTAGCACTTCATCAATGGTGTAATCTCCATCAGGAACGACGTCTACTACTTTTGCTACTTCAACCTCCGGCGGCACCATACATTTGTGTACAATTGCGCGAGTCTCCGGCACTTCTGCAATTACAGATCCGCCGTGTACTACATCACCCTTTTTTACCGTCAGATGAGTCTTCCATTTCTTTTCTCTATCCAGGGAATCAACCGATACACCTCTGGTAATAAATGCACCACCCTTATCAGCGATACGTTCCAGCGGTCTCTCAATTCCGTCAAAAATATTATCCAGGATACCAGGTGCCAACGTTACTGACACCGGTGCTCCGGATGCTTCTACGATCTCTCCCGGACGAAGTCCTGAAGTTTCCTCATATACCTGAATGGTCGTACGTTCTTTGTCCAGTGCAATAACCTCACCTACCAGACGCTGTTCACCTACATATACCATTTCAGACATCTTAAAATCACTTTTTCCTTGCAGGTAGATTACAGGACCATTGACGCCATAGATAACTCCTGTCCTTTTCTTATCCAATGCCCGTACCTCCTCTAAACATAAAATCCTGGAATTCTTCTTCCAATGCTCCTTTGTACGCATGGTCAATCAGCACATTCCGGCCTTTTACCACCGCTCTCACACCACCGACAAAATTCTCTTTGCTGACTGTAAGCGTCATTCCTGTGCGTTCCTCCAGCCATTCCTTTTTGTCTGCGTCTGACGGGTTAATATAGATCTTGAGATCTTCCCCATTTGTGAATCGTGCCGCTTTCTCGATATATGCTACCAGAAGTTCTTTATACTCATCCGTCTTCATGAACTCCTGTAATTCTTTCAGCACTTCCTGAAACAGTTCCTGTTTCAGTTCTTTCTGACGTTTGCCGTACTCACGCTTCAATTCCAACTGTGCCTTAGATACAGCCATATTCTGCTGCTGTCTGGCACTGACTGTTTCTGCCTTGATCCGCACATCTGACTGACGGTTGGCCTCGCCTTTGTGCTGATTCAATACATTCGTCAGAGTCTGTTCATGCTGTTTTACAATCGCGTTCGCCTTTGCTCTTGCTTCTTCCATAGCAGCTTCCTGCAAATGCGCTACTCTCTCGTCTATCGTCAAGCTTCTCACCTTCTTCTCTATAATTTCAGTCCAATCGCCTCATTTACATAGGATGTGATAAAGTCTTTTTTACGTCCGGTTCCGTGTCTGTCAGGAATCTCGATCAGAAGCGGCATCGTTCTCTTCAGCTTAATCTCATCAATCAGCTCCGGAAATTCTCGTCCGAAACGCTCTGTCAAAAGTACAATGCCTACATCCGGATCTTCCATAGCAGTCTCAATCGCGTTACGTAGTTCTTCTTTTTCATGGACAACCACGCCATCTACGCCCGCTAACCGCATTCCTGTCAGAGTATCCACATTATCACTGATCAGATACATCCTCATCTTACAATTTACCAAGGATCATGAAGGAGATGATCAGTCCATACAGACACACACCTTCCGCCAGACCTACGAAAATAAGAGATTTACCAAGTGCGCTAGAGTCTTCACTGATTGCTCCCAGTGCTGCGCTTGCTGCACTTGCTACTGCGATACCACCGCCGACACAAGATAAACCGGTTGAAAGTGCTGCTGCAAGGTATCCAAATCCTGTTGCGCTGCTTGCTGCTGTACCAGCTGCCTCTGCTGCCTGTGCAGGCATTCCTGAGAACAGCATGATTCCAGCTACGACAAATGCTCCGAAGAAGAAGAATGCATTTGCTCCGATCGTACGTTTATAACGTTTTTTTGATTTCTCTCCCAGAAGAAATGTTCCGAATGGGATGATGATGCCAAGCACCAAAGCTGCGATAAGTAATAATTTTACTGCTAATGTCATTGTAATAGTCCTCCTTGTCTTAAGTCATATGATTATTTTGTATTTATTTGGTTAAATGGTTTGAATTCTCGTCCGCTTCCCTTATAGAATCGGCTGAACATCTCATAGTATTCAAGCCTCAGTACCTGAATACCTACAACCAAACCTTCCAGTAACATTACGATTGCATTACCGATTACAATTCCGATCCAGTTCGGGCTTCCATTCTCAGCACCTGAAAGCATCAGTACAACCTGCATGATTGCTGCGTGGCTGACTGCAAATGCTCCGATACGCACATAGGACAGCGTATTGGAAAAGTAACTAAGCATCGTCTCGAATAATTCAAAAAATCCCTGTACCAGAAACATCCCTTTGCCGACTTCCATTTTCTTATGTCTCTTCTCGACAATATTACCAAGAGGTTCTTTGAACAGGAACAGCAATATTGGAATCCCCAGGAAAATTACCATTAATATATTACCTGGTGTCTTGTGACCTGTCATATAAAGCACGATCGTCATTACGATAAATGCATAAAATACCAGTCCCGCAATACCATTATGAGAGAACAACATATCTTCCAGATCATGCGCTTTTGCTGCATTGATAATCTGGAACAGCATTACCAGTAAGTTGAGTCCCATACCAAATGCAATTGCTACAATAAATACGGTATTCAGCTGACCGATAAACGGTAAGTTAGTCATCGCGTCTACCGGCTTCAGCCACATAGCAGGCATTACATCTTCAAATCCGAACACACTTCCGTACATAACTCCAAAGAACATTGAGAACACTCCGGCAACGGAAATAATGCCCGCCAGATTCATTTTCTTCTTCAGATATAGGATGCCGCCCACGATAAAGAGCAGTGCCCCCTGTCCGAGATCTCCGAACATGGCTCCGAATATCAGTGTATATGTGAGTGCCACAAACATAGTCGGATCCATCTCATCGGCCGCCGGAAGTCCGTACATCTCAATGAACATCTCAAACGGTTTGAAGAATTTCGGATTCTTGAGCTTGGTTGGTGGCTCTCCAAAGAATTTTTCTTTATTCTCCTCGACCACTGCCATAACTCTGTCATCGTCTTTAATCTCTTTCAGGAACTGCTCCACATCCGCTTCACTCATCCATCCACAGATCACGTAATGACCGTCTTTGTTTTCTTCATCCTCGATGATTGCTGCCTTTTTACGGATGTCAAAGTATTCTGCCAGCTCTGTCAATCTCTGTTTAGCTCCCAGAAGTTTGGATGCATTACTGCTCATCAGGCTTGCTTCCTTTTCATCAACCTCAGCAATCTCCTGATCTGTCTTTTCAATCTCTTTCTGTACTGTCATCCTGATCTCTTCCGGAGTACCTTCTTTATATTCATTGGTTAGATGGATTCGTTCAAAATGCAGTGAATTAAAAAGTGCATCCACTTTCGCTTTGTCTTTGTTGGCTGTAATGTATCCGCCATAGACATAACTGTCATTTCTTGATCCTTCCAGGAATACTGCATCCAGATCTTCAAATAAGTACTTTTCAAGTCTTCCGTAGTAGTCCAACCCGATCCTGCCAAAACGTATCTTTAGAAACTGATAAGTGGACACATGTCCCAAATTAATTTCTAATGATCGGAACGGTTCCAGTGCATTCGCAGTCTCTTTCAGTTCACCTGCTTTTTTCTTTAATCGTTCCCTTTTCTCCTGAAAATCCACGTAATCGTGATTAATATCACGCAAGAGTCCCATCATCTCATCTCTGCTCAGAGATGTATCCGGTGAAGCCTGCGTATCACCAAGTAATGCACAGAACTGCTCCGCTTTTCCTAACGGATCACGATACGGATTCACTTCGATGAAGGGCTGCAGATTGTCCGTCGTCTTCAGTTCAGCGATAGCACTTTCCAGCTGCATTTCATGTCTGGACAGATACTTATTGCACATTCTGTCGATATCCGATTGCGGACCGCTGATCTGCAGGAATTTCATCTTTACTATCATTTCTTAGCACCTCCTATGTACCCCAAAGTCTCCCTCGGTGTCAGGCCGTAGCGGATACACTCAAGGGCTGTAGTCAGTCTGTTGATCTCCTCTTCCTTCAGGAACAGATAGGTATTCACTGTTGCCAGCGAATATGGATTCCTTCTGCGGTCTGACAGATACATGCCATGGATACATGCCTTATAGAACTGCTCCATGCCTTCAGATCTCTGCATCGCATGGAAGCGATTCTCATAATATGTATTTGCCAGAAGCTGCATAAACTGATCTACAGTCGGCGCTTCAACCAGCGCCTTAAATTCATCTACCTTAATCCGATAATGGATTGGTATGGTCATCAGATAAATGTCCGGTGGAAGCATATGATAATACTTCTTCGCACGGTAGATCCAGTTCAGATTCAGCAGATCAATCTTCATCCCACAGTCTCTGGTGTAGATCTCCTTTTCCTTTTTATCCAGGACCTTACGCTGTCTGGTCCACGCATTTTTAAAATAATACTGTTCCAGTACAGTTTCGTAGTCATACAATGTCGCTTCGCTGGTATCCTTCAATTTCACCAGCGGCTCATAGTATTCGGTACCTTTCAGGTTCTCTACCAGTTCCTCGATATTGCCGGATGTTACCAGCTTATCGATGGAAATCTGCGAATACCTGTCAAAATACTCTTTCTTGTAATTTAAATCAAACGGTACATCATAATGATTGAATACGATTCGGAAACAATAATTAATCAAATCTATTTCATACCGTTTCCAGAAGCCTCTCATAAACTGCTTCTGTTTCATGCCCGCAAATCGATACAATCTTGTATAATCTGCGTACAATGACTGTGCCAACACTTTTTCCACATTGCCCCTGTGATACAGTGTATCATCCATCCGGTTCAGTGCATCCGCATACGCGGGTTTCCCTTTCAGATATTCCACTGCTTCCGGAACGCTGTGAAGTGCGGCAATGTTCTCAAAATCCTGATCTGTCAGAAGTTTTGCCTGCATAGCCCGTACTTTTGTAACCAGACCACTGTATGCCATCACATTTCCCATAGTCTCACCTCTGCGTTATACCTCTATGATACGCTCCAGAATCTCTTTTACATAAGCCTTGCGACTCTGATTATAATCATTTTCCAGATTATCGATAACGGAATGATGTCGTTCCTTCTCTTCTTTCAGGATCTGCTCCATCTTCTTCTCAGATTCCTGTTTGATCTGATCCAGCTTCTGCTTCGTATCTTCTGCCAGTTTCGCATCGAACTGGTCTCGTTCTTCCTGCAACCGCTTCTCAATCGCAGCTTTTTCTTCTTCTGCGTGCTCCACGATCGCTTCTGCTGTCATTTCTATATCTTCCAGCTTTTGAAATACAGAATCCATATGGCACCTCCATTCTTTTTACATGATCGGATAAGTCTTTTATCTAATTGGATATTATGCGCTCTTTTATTTTTCAATGCAATCGTCATTTTCAACAAAAGACTATCACTAATTCTATGAAAAATAGTACAAAAACTACTTTTCCAAATACTTGATAAATAGCTCCGCAGCCCAGCTTTTTCCCACACCTTTATCCCATACCATCTGGATATCCCGGGGCGGCATCTTCATATCCACATCAATCTGCACCAGCTCTTTTTTTTCTAATAATGGCTCTGCCAGTACTTCTGGCACGAACCCTATCCCCAGGTCATTTTGTATCAACGGCAGCATCAGATTGGCCGTCGCTACTTCCATATCCAGTTCATAATCGATCTTCGCCTCAGAAAAAACTGCCTTGTATAATTCATAAGTTGCTGTTCCATTACCCAGTCCGATCAGAGGATAACTACATAGCTCTTTGAGTGTCTTCCCGCTCTCTGCAAGTTCTGCATAAATGCTGCCACCTACCAGGATCTCATGAAATTCCGTCATCTTCCTGCTGGTTAATTTCTCGGATACAGAAAATGGATTGGTAATAAACGCAATATCAGTCTTACCGCCATTCAGATCATCAATTACTTCCGGCGTCGTATTGTTACGGATCTTAATCTTAATCTCCGGATAACTCTTCTTAAATTCACAGATCTTATCCATCAGATACAAGTGAAGTGCTGTCTCTGTCACTCCTATCTCGATCGTCCCTCCCAACTCTTCACCCAGACTGCTGAGTTCCGCCTCTGCATTAAACAAATGCTGACACGCCACCTCTACATGTTCATACAGACGTTTTCCTTCTTCTGTAAGCTTCAGACCTCTCGGTTCACGGATAAACAATGTGCAGTTAAGCTGTGATTCCAGAAGCTTAATTACTCTCGTTACATTGGGCTGATTGCTTTTCAGCACACCTGCTGCTTTCGTAATATTCTTATACTTCGCTACATAGTAAAATATCTTATAGTACTCAAAATTAATATCCATATAAATTTTATATCCCTCACATATAATATATATATTTTTAGTATTTCTTTAAAAGTAGTATAATCCACATCGTAAAGGAAGTAAACAGGTGATCTCATGAGAAAATCAAAAAAACAAATGTCCGAGTCCTTCCGGACCGCCGCATTCCTGTCAGTGTCCGGTGGTCTGCAGGATGCTTATACTTATATATTCAGAGATAAGGTCTTCGCGAATGCACAGACCGGTAACATTGTGCTCTTAAGTCAGTGCATTGCAAACCGTGACTTAGAATTATCCATTCACTATATTGTACCTTTATTATTTTTCGCAGTCGGTATCGCTGTGGCCGAGACAATCCACGGCAAATTCAAAGAAGCCAGACGCCTTCACTGGCGACAGCTGGTTTTAATCATTGAAATTGCATTACTATTTATTGTCGGATTCCTTCCTGAGAAATGGAATCTTCTTGCCAATGCGATGGTATCCTTTTCCTGTGCAATGCAGGTACAGGCGTTCCGTAAAGTGAACGGTTATGCCTTTGCCAGCACCATGTGTATCGGTAATCTCCGAAGCTTTGTAGAATCGCTGTGTGCATATGGAAGAACCCGTGACAAACACATACTTCACAAAGCTTTCAGCTATCTTGGTATCATTATATTGTTTGCAGTAGGCGCAGCACTTGGCGGTCACTTTATTCCGGTTATTGCTGCACGTACAATATGGATTTCCTGTGGACTTCTGATTGTAAGCTTCCTGTTCATGTTTATCAGGGAAGAAGTGGAAGAACATCCGGAACTTTTGGCAGACGAGAAGGCAATCAAAGAAAGCTTTCATAATATAAAGGAAGAAACATTAGACGTTACGCACATTCTGGAAGACGACATCAAATCATCCAGAAAAGACAAATAAATATTAGATTGTCAAGTCCCATATGCAAAGAAGCGAGGGGTATGTGTCCAACCTCTCGCTTCTTTGCATTTCACATTTATTCAGTTATATTCTCCATATTTAGAATCATACCGCGTAGATTGCATTCACAATCGCACGCTCCATCACCTGTGCAGCCAGTGTCCCGGCGACATTGATATCTGCCTCTACATCACCAACAGATGCCGCATAGATTGTATCACCATCCGCCAGTGTCCCTACCGGGTTAATACATCTTGCATATGCATTGCGAGTCATCGATGCAATCTTATTCATCTCTGCTTTGGAAAATTTACCATTCGTAATCACAGCGCCAATCGTTGTATTACCGGTAAACATATCGGTTCGCTTACTAAGCTTATACAATTCTTCCCTGGTGTCTGCAAAACCACTGCCATCCTCTGACCGAAGTCCTGCAATCTTCTTGCCGTTTTCCGGATCAAAGATATCTCCCAATGCATTTACCACAACTACTGCTGCCATCTCCAATCTGCCAAGTCGTACCGCATAAATGCCAAGCCCTGACTTAGATGCACGCTCCATGCCACACAGTTTACCGACGGTCGCTCCGCATCCGGCTCCTGTATTACCACTTCTCGGATGATTCGCTTTCGCATCCTCACAAGCTTCATACCCCATCGCCGCATCCGGTCTCACGCCGGCACTTCCAAAGCCCAGATCATAGATGCAAGACTGACATACCAGCGGTACTCTTGCATAACCTGTGTCATATCCTATGCCATGTTCTTCCAGATACCGCATCACGCCATCCGCTACTGCAAGTCCGTATGCCGAACCGCCAGCCAACACGATCGCATTGATCGGATTATCTGCTGTAGTTGGATCTGCCAGATGCGTCTCTCTGGATGCCGGTCCGCCACCACTGACATCCACTCCGACTTTTGCACCTTTATCAAATAAAAGTACAGTCACGCCTGTCTTCGCCTGATCATCCTGCGCATTACCGATCCGCAGTCCCGTCAGATCTCTGACAGATATTTCTTCTAATTCACCTGTCTGCTGCATTCCTTACACTTCCTTTAATGCTGCTGCCAGCGCACGTGCAACTGCTGCTCCCACTACGGTACATACAACTGCCTCGATTGCACCCTGCACACCTACAAATGCGACTACAAATGCAAATGGATTAGTTACGCCAAGCGCATCTACAAATCCCTGAATGTAGTCTGTATTATAAAAGAATAACACCAGAGAGCTCATGTAGAAAATGGTATTCAGAATCGGACAAGCCAGTCCGCCTGCAAAATACGCCAGGTTCTTGTTCTTGCTTCTGACTGCTTTGAATATCAGACCGCTGAGCAGACCTTCCAGGATTCTTGGAACGATACATGTAAATACGGTACCGAATGGATTGATTCCAAGAAGCATTGCCCCAAATGCGCTGGTTCCAAAGCACTGCATCAGACTTGTGATACCAAATGCTGCTCCACAGATTGCGCCACCTTTCGGTCCAAGGATCATCGCTGCTACTGCTACCGGTACGGTCAGGAATGTAATAGACAGTCCCGGTGTTCTGAGGTATCCTAACGGTGTGAATGCCATCACAAAAATGATTGCGATCATCAGCGCCAGTTCTACAAGATACTTTGTGCCTCCCTTAGTGTTAGTTGTTGTCGTTGCTTCCATATTCTGTTCTCCTTTTCTGCTGATAAAACGGCACTTTTCCAAGTGTTCCCCTGTCTTTCAGCCACGTATTATAGGGAAATGAGCATCGCTATCAGACTTCGTCCTCCCCTTAGGCGGTTGCCGCCTTACGGTCAGCACCGGTTCAGATTCTATCTATAAGATATGAAATGCCCGGTGACATTATATCACCGGGCGCACATTTTCTCAACTAATTCCTGTTTCTTTCCGAAAATTCACGATATAGATTCCCACACATACCATCACAAGCGCTGACAGGCTGTACAGATTAAATGCTTCCTGCACCTCTCCCAACACCAGCGCTGACAGAATCACGCTACACAGTGGATTCACAAATCCAAGAATTGCAATCCGCGATACCGGATTATGCGCAAGCAATATTGACCATAACGTATAAGCCACCGCTGATACCAATGCCAGATATAGGATCAACACAGCTCCGGCTGCAGTCAGCTTATCCAGATGCCCGCCCATAAACTTTCCTATTATAAATAGTAAGATGCCGCCCGCAAAAAACTGGCTGCCACTCAACAATACCGGAGACATCTTCTTTGAATAGCGATTGATCAATAACGTAGATACCGCATAGGACACCTGCGATATCAGTACAAAACCTTCACCGGTAAGCTTAAAGCCCATATCTAATGTACTTCCATTCAGATTGATCAGCACCACACCTGCAAAGCCAAGCAGACATCCAATCATCTTCCGCCCCGTCAACTTCTCATTTCGAGCCACCAGACATGACATCAGAATTGCAATAAAGTTCCCTGTTCCGGTAATAATGCCACCCTTCACTCCTGACGTATGGGCAACACCTATATAAAAGAAGAAATACTGCACCAGTGTCTGTGCCAGGCATACCGGCACAATATACCTGATCATGGACTTCTCTGGCAACATGATCTTCTTTTCACGAATTGTTCCAAACAACAGAACAAGCAAGCCAGCCAGTGCAAATCGGATTCCTGCAAATACAATCTGGCTTGCAGTGTCGGACGATTCCACCTCAAGCAGGCGATATCCCGTCTTAATCGCCGGAATCGCACTGCCCCATAAGACGCAGCAGATGCTGGCAAGCAGCACAACCATCCATGTTCTGGTTAATATATTCTCTTTCTCGGACATATAAATTCTCTCTTTCTCCTATAGTAAAACATCTGTACCCCACAAACATTTACAGATATTTTACCCTTAAGATCTTTGTATGTAAAGAGAGAACAGCGCGTATCAGGATTTTTGATAATGTATAACTGCCTGTTTACCACAATGTGCCAGACCAATATAATAAACCGGGGTGTCCAAATTCACATCATACTTTTTATCTTTCATCTGCTCCACTGCACTGGCAGCAAGTTTATCCAAATCTTCTTTCTTATCCTTGGTATATTTAAACTCCAGCATCATATTAGGATAGCCGCTTCTTTTTGCTCTCATCAAAAGATCCGCTCTCCCATTTCCGTTCTCACGATTACTTTCTATAATATAATTCTTCTGTTGAAACACACACATTCCCAATACCATCATATGATAACTATTTTCACATTGCAGGTCATGATAGGATGGAAGTGTCAACAAAATGTTCTGATACCTTTCCGCAAACTCATCTATGTTTCCCCGAATCAGCTCCATAAATAATTTCTGCATATCTTCCTCATCTATTTGCAGAGAAAATGCAGTCAATTCGCGAAAAGCTGACCATACCTCCTGATTAGGAATACGCAGTGTATAATAGTCATCTCCCAGGTTTTCTTTCATCGTCAGCATACCTGCATTTACCATCAATCCCCATAGCGAAGCATCACTTTGATGTTCATAATACGCAGTAGTCAATGAGACAACTGTTGTTATCTCTCCCGTCTCAATCAACTTATTATATTCTTTTTCAAACGTTGTTCCTCGTTCTCTCAGCGCATCTTTTAATATACTGTTCTCGGCAGTATTTACCCAATATGGTGCCAGCCTTTTTCTTACCGCATAATTGATCGCTGACCACGGATTGTAGATATCTTTATTACCAAATCGGTACCCATCATACATCTCCTTCACTTCATCCGTAAGTTCCAGGTCAAAGTCATCCAAGAGTTTCCTGACTTCTTCCTCAGTAAAACCAAAACAATCTTCATATTCCGAATCATTTACAGTAAGCACCGTTAGGTTATTCAATCCGGAAAATATGTTTTCTTTCGCTACACGCTGGATTCCTGTAAGCATCGCTCGTTCCAGATAAGGGTTTCCTTTTAACGATGTACTGAGAAATCCCGCTAAAACGGAGCGTACCTCTGAATAATAACCATTCATATTCGCCGACATAAATGGCGTATCATACTCATCTATGAGAAGATAAACATTCTTTCCATAATATATACTCAAAACTTCACACAGAGTCCGGATTGATTCTATAATACAAATTCTCCATGATTCCATATTTCTTATATCTGCTAAAGCTCTGTATATCTTATTAAATTTTTCTTTTTCTCTATCCGATAACATACTATCGCTTATCAGAGAATAATATCTCTCATATTCTTTTGTTACAGTCTCCCCGATTAATTCAAAAAGTCCTTTCGAACAATCTGATTTTGTATTCAAAAATGACAAAAATATCACTGGACACTGATTAAGTTCCACCATCCATTCTGTCCTGCTAATATTAGTTCCTTCAAAAATTGCTTTTGAATCTTTGGTACAGTCAAGAAACTCTGCAAGCATAGACATGTTCATTGTCTTCCCGAATCTTCTCGGTCTGGTTATCAAAGTAATCTGATATGGCGAGTTGAGGAATTCCCCGATCATCATTGTCTTATCCACATAATAGGCATGAAGCTCTCTCACCCTGCGAAAGTCCTGCAAACCAATAAGAACCTTTTTTTTAGCCCTGGGGCTTCCGTATTGAACCGCTTCCTCACGCAGCATCACACTACTGCCAGAAGTATCCCTTTTATAATCTCCACTTCTGCCAAACAGTTCATCCAACGAACATTTCAGTACATCCGCAATACGTATCAACGCGTCAAATCCCGGTTCCGCCGTTCCGTTCTCATATTGTGAATATAGCGATTCCTCAATTAACAACTTCCCTGACATATCCTTTTGTGAATATCCGGCACGCTTTCGATATTCCAATAAATGTTTACAAAATATTTCGTTCATGATGCACCTCCTGCTCTTTTTCTGATAGTATCACAGTCATGCATTATTTTCAACATAATAATTTATTTAAATTTATGGTCTCTTTTTCATTTTTATATATTGACATTTTTAATTTCAGAATATAATATTATGTCACAGCCGATAGGGTGCATGCTGCCGTTTCCGAGCTTTAAGGAAAGGGGAGTGATTCTTATGAGTACATATGAAGAATTTATGATTATACTGGCGACCGCCAACTTGATTGTATCTGTTCTAAGTTATACGAAAAAGAAATAGCACCTCCGCTCTGACAAAGTAAGGTGCTATTCTAGCTTCTGAAAACCGCCAGAAACGGATAGGTTTGATCTATCGTATCGGCTGTCTTGTTAATTTCATTATATATGTATTTTTTTAAATGTCAAGTATTGTTTTTGATTCTTTTACAGAATATCGATATACTCACCTGCGAGTGCTTTGTTCATACTACGTACTGCGCAGAATTTTCCACACATACTGCAAGTATCGCTGTGATCCTCTTCCGGACTTCTGCTGTCACGGATTGCCTTTGCATGCTCCGGATCCAACGCACATGCATACTGTGCTTCCCAGTCAAGCTTCTGTCTTGCTTCAGCCATCTTGTCATCAATGTCTCTTGCTCCTGGCACTCCCTTAGCAATATCTGCCGCATGAGCCGCAATCTTGGAAGCAATGATTCCCTGCTTCACATCATCAACATTTGGCAGTGCCAGATGTTCTGCCGGTGTTACATAGCACAGGAATGCAGCTCCGCTCATAGCGGCTACTGCTCCACCGATTGCACTTGTAATGTGATCATATCCCGGTGCAATATCAGTTACGATAGGTCCCAGTACATAGAATGGAGCTCCCATGCAGATGCTCTGCTGGATCTTCATATTAGCTGCCACCTGATCAAGCGGTACATGTCCCGGTCCTTCTACCATAACCTGTACATTATGTGCCCACGCACGTTTGGTAAGTTCTCCCAGACGTACTAACTCTTCAATCTGGCATACGTCGGATGCATCAGCAAGGCATCCTGGTCTGCAGGCATCACCAAGCGAAATCGTCACATCGTATTCTTCACAGATATCCAGAATCTCATCATAATATTCATAGAACGGATTCTCTTCACCTGTCATGCTCATCCATGCAAATACAAGACTTCCGCCACGGCTTACGATATTCATTTTACGTTTGTGCTTTTTAATCTGTTCGATCGTCTTTCTTGTTATTCCACAGTGCAGCGTTACAAAATCAACGCCGTCTTCGGCATGCATCCGAATTACATCTACGAAATCTCTGGCAGTCAGTGTTGCCAGATCTCTTTGATAGTGGATGACGCTGTCATATACCGGAACCGTACCGATCATTGCCGGACATTCACTGGTCAGCTTTCTGCGGAATGGCTGGGTATCGCCATGGCTAGACAGATCCATGATGGCTTCTGCCCCCATATTTACCGCACTCATTACCTTCTGCATCTCAATATCATAATCTTTGCAGTCTCTGGATACGCCCAGATTCACATTAATCTTTGTACGCAGCATGCTGCCGACTCCTTCCGGATTCAAACAAGTATGGTTCTTGTTTGCGCAGATGGCAACTTTACCCTCTGCTACCAGCTTCATCAGCGCCTCGGACGTCATGTGTTCTTTCTCTGCAACTGCCTTAATCTCAGGTGTTACAATTCCTTTTCTTGCTGCGTCCATCTGTGTTGTGTATTCTCTCATCTTTTTTCTCCTTCTTCGGGATACCCCGGTTCTTTATTGCCCACAACATTTTTCTTACGCGACAGAAGGTGGTGCCCCCAATCTGCCGCCATGCATTACCTTTCAGTCCGTATCTGGTTCAGTGCTCCACCCTTTTCCAGTGCAGAGATCAATACATATGCCAGAATACTTCCCACAACTGTAGAAACAAGAAATGGCACAATATAAACAAATAATCCGGTTGGATTCAGTCCCATCAAAAGCTTTGCAACCGGATAAGCTGCAATTCCTCCCAGCACGCCGGTTCCAAATGCCTCAGCGCAGCAGGTCAGCCAGAGCTTTCTGCATGCTGCATATGCTAATCCACAACACAGCGCTCCAACCATACTTCCCGGAAATGCCATCAGACTTCCGAGTCCAAGAAGGTTACGGATCAGACTTGCCGCAAATGCAATGCCGACTCCCCACCATGGTCCAAGTACAACTGCTGCCAGCACATTTACCATATGCTGTACCGGTGCACATTTACTTCCAAGTATTGGAAAGCTGATAAAGCTTCCGACTACAGCAACCGCTGTCAGAACACCTGCAAGAGCAAGCTTCTTAACTGTGTCATTCTGTTTCATCTTAATTCTCCTCCTTTCCTGCCATAGTAGTTGAGTAACTCTCTTCTATAAATAAGAAAAGAGACACCCCGTAAGGGCATCTCCTAAATCACTGGTTACTCGCTTTGTTGTCCCTACGTTGGCATTATCCAAATCAGGTTATGGGTCGAGAAATGCATTCTCCTCTCAGCCAGCTTTTTACGCCAGCTCCCCGTAACGATCATTCTATTCGTCCTACATTATACTATCCTCAGACTAATTTTTCAAGTCCGGTATGAAGAATCTTCCACTGATGCGGACTTAATTCGTTACTGTTCACAGCACTTAATTCAACAGCATATTCATAACGCATTATGCAACTACAATAAGAAGAGGCTCTCGCTTTATGATTCATCATCAAATACGACAGCCCCAATGAATGAGAAACTATATTATAGATTATTGGTCATTACAATCCGAAACTAAACACATATGCGATTAAAACAGCCATCGGACCGGTCAGCAATCTTGTGAACAGCATCGCCGGTACACCAACCGAAGTTGTCTCGTCCTCTGCTTCAGCAAGTGTAAGTGCAACTGGGATAAAGTCACATCCGACCTGTGAATTGATAGCAAAGAGTGCCGGAAGTGCATAAGCAACCGGAAGAACACCCTTACCGATTTCATTACCAAGGATAACTCCGATAATCTGCGCAATAACCGCACCAGGTCCGAGTACAGGTGACAAAAATGGAATGCCACAGAAAATCGACAGACATAACAGTCCCGGAAGACTTCCTGCCAATGGTTTTACCAGGTTCGCAAGAATTGTTCCAATTCCAGTATAATTTACAATACCTACGATGACACTTATGAACATCATAAACGGAATAATATTTTTAATTACAATGTCCAGTGTATTTCTGGCCGCCTGATTAAATGTCTGTACCACACCACCAACTGCACGTCCGACACGGGTAATGGCTCCCATAACTCCCTTGGTATTCGTCGTCGGCTGTACTGACTCAGCTGAATCCACTTCGGATGTCACAGCTTCTATATCCTCTGTATCCATAGCTGCTTCCCCTTCTGCAATAGTGATCTTATCTGGTGTAACTCCTGAACAAAAATTATCTTCGTTAATGAATCTCGCAAGAGGTCCAGATGGACCAATCGGAAGCACATCAACTGTCTTCACTCCCATCTTCGGATATACGCCGCATCTGGCAGTACCGCCACAGTCTACAAATGCTACAATAATCGTCTCAGGTGCTACTTTATTATTAAATCCATCTACAGCTTTGACTCCCAACAAATCTGCTGTACGTTGAGCAAGCGGATGAATACCGCCTCCGGTAACAGATGCTACTACTGTTCTTGTGTCTGTCTCAGATACGAGGAGTGGTCCGCCCCATCCATTTGGTCCATGTTCAATCTTAACTACTGGTTTCATCCTTACACCTCCTTGTTCTTCCTTGTATTACGTCCAAGCATTGCTTTCGTCACAAACTCCGTGATATTTCCACGAAGGAACATCACTATAATACCTACGATAAAATAACGGATTGCTAATGGTGTAGTAGATATTTTTAACGTTTCAAGTCCTGCCGCAATACCCAGCCATACAAATAATTCACCGGAATTGGCATGTGGAAAGATTCCTGTAATTGGATGTGCAAACGTAAAGATTGAGTCAATAACAGCCGGTTTGCAATCCTCATCAACAAAGCGCCCAATCGTATAACACATCGGATTTGTAAAAAAGAACAATCCCATAAATGGAATCACTGTATATCGAAGAATACGGAAACGGGTAATCTTCTTAGCAACACGCATCACTCGTTCCTCTCCAATCAACGCTACAATCGCATTAATAAGTGTTAATAAAATCAATACATTCGGTAATATACCTGTCAACAGACCTACCAAATTATCAGCACCCGCACTTACAATACCAGTAAGTCCGTTTGCAAGGTTCACTAAAAAATCCATACTGCTTTTCCTCCTTTTAAGTAATAAATATAGTGTTAAAGTGCAGAAGCCGGTGTATTAGCCTCGCACAGATAACCAAGTTGTTCCCTGGCTGACCGAAGCGCCGAAATCTGATTTTTCTTTGTTAGCTGCTCTTCCATTTCATCCAGAGTTAATCCTATGTAATGAACATTACGCTTAGGTGTAGAAAATACTGTATATCCTTCCATTGAATAATAATCAGCAATCCTTCCATCAAAATTAACGATCAGGATCATAAATACACCTTTCTTCATTACCAGAAATTTCTGTCGCCCTGAACCGGTTACCAGGTGACAGGCTTCTCCTTTGTGCAGTTGCCTGACTTCATCAACTTTTCCATAGATTCGTTTTAACTGAAGCCAGGAAAATACACACTGTAATATGTAAGCAACAAAGATTATCGCTAATGCGGATGAAATCATCTGTCCTTCCTCCCTTCCTTGGTTAAAATAGATAAATAACACTTCTTTCTGATACGTATGCTATACAAAACATCCAATAAAAGCAATGCAATTCATATAACCGGAACATCTTCCACCTGTTTAAATATATTTTTCTACACAGAGCGTAACAAATGTTCCAACACAAGCCAAAAGATTGACAATTGTGAAACAAAGCTATTATGGTATAACTATCAAATGCAAAACAGAAAAGGAGATGGACAAATGAAAACAAATGCAGTTCGCCTTTATGGAGAAAAAGACCTTCGTCTGGATGAATTTGAATTACCAGAAATCCAAGATGACGAGATATTAGTAAAGATTATTTCAGACAGCGTATGTATGTCTACATATAAATTAGTACAACAGGGAAATAATCATAAACGCGTATCCAAAGACCTCGCTGAGAATCCAGCAGTTATTGGTCATGAACTATCTGGCATTATCATGAAAGCAGGTAAAAAATGGAAAGATCTCTACCCAATCGGCATGAAATTCACTGTGCAGCCGGAAGTAACCATTCATGGCGAATCTCGAACCGTTGGTTACAACTATCCAATGTATGGTGGAGATAGCACTTATTCTATACTCCCTGCCGAAATCATGGAGACCAACAGTCTGATTCCATTTCATGGGGACTCATTCTTTGAAGCATCCTTGTCAGAGCCTGCCTCCTGTATCATTGCAGGTTATCACAGAATGTATCACACTTCCAAAAAGAATCATGAACACATTATGGGAGTAAAAGAAGATGGCAATCTGATTATCTTTGGTGCATGCGGACCAATGGGATTAGAATGCACCGACTATGCATTACAGGTAAAACCTGCTCCAAAATTAATCGTAGCCGTAGATGTTTCTGATGATAGGCTGGAACGTGCCAAAAAGGTTCTTGGGAACATGCCGGGCGCAGATCGTCTGGTATTCGTAAATAGTGCCAAGTGCGATGATGTAACTAAAACATTAATGGACTTAACCGAAGGACACGGATATGATGATGTATTTGTTTATGCACCGGTCACTGGTCTGATCGAACAGGCAGATCGTGTTCTTGCAGAAGATGGATGTCTGAATTTCTTTGCAGGTCCGGTAGATAAAGAACTGTCTGCCACTATCAATTTCTATAATGTACACTACTCAAGAACACATACCGTTGGATTTACCGGAAGCACAACTCCTGATGTATATGAAGCATTAAAGCTTATGGAAGAAGGCAAGATACATCCGGCAGTTATGGTGACACATATCGGAGGGTTAAACAGCGCAGCAGAAGCTACCCTTAATCTTCCTTCCATTCCGGGCGGCAAAAAACTGATTTATCCGCACGTTGATCTTCCATTGACAGCTATTGCAGATTTTGCTACTCTTGGTGAAAAGAATCCTTTGTTTAAGGATCTTGCAGAGTCCTGTGAACGCCATCAGAGCTGCTGGAATTCAGAAGCAGAAAGAATATTACTTAATTATTACCAGGTAGAGGTATGAGTGGAACAACAGATATAAAACTACTTGCTAAGATTGCAAGAATGTACTATGAAGAAGACATGACACAGGCAGCAATCGCAAGAAAACTGAATATGAGCCGATCACTGGTTTCAAAACTTTTGACAAAAGCAAGGGATAAGGGAATCGTTAAGATTACAATATGCGATGAATCGAATCGTCCCTATCAGGAGATGGAGAATTATCTCAAGAAAATCTTTGGTTTGTCTACAGTGATCGTAATAGCCGAAGCGCAGGAACATAGCCGACACGAGATTGCTCTGGAAGCAGGAAGATATCTAACCATGCGGCTTGCTGATATAAATACCGTAGCCGTATCCGCCGGAAGAATGATACGTGAAATTGCTGATAATATCTCTGTAAACAAATCCTATTTCCATGCAACATTCGTTCCTATGGCTGGAGGATTGAGCGAAGAATACAGCAAAGTAGAGGCTAATTGTATCAGTGAAGTATTTGCAATGAAATTTGGTGCCAAAAATATGCGAATGCACACTCCGATCATCGTAGATTCGGTTGATGCCAAGGAAATCCTGCAACGTCAGCATTTTGTACGGACCGTACTGGACACCGCTAAATCTGCCGATATTGCATTAGTTGGTATTGGAAGCACGTTCCGCTATGCGGAAGTTCGCGAAGCATATCTGCATGGCTATGACAAATCAGATGCATTAGACAGCAACATTGTAAAAGGTGATTTATCCTATAATTATTTTGATAAAAATGGTGAATTGTTTGATTGTAAATGGAATCATTTACTTATGGGTCTTAATCTGGATGACATCCGCAAGATTCCCGAAGTGATCTGTGCTGCCAGTGAAATCGAAAAAACAGAAAGTATTTATATTGCAGCCAAATATAATCTGATCGATACTCTAATAATTACTGAGCCAATTGCTCAGCGCCTTCTATGGTATCGAACTAAGGAATGGAAGACCAACTAGAAAACAAGAAGCACACGAAAGACGGAGGACACTATTATGTTAGCAAATTTAACAGAAATACTGAAAATAGCAGAAGATAAACAAATTGCAATCGGTGCATTTGACACACCAAATCTGGAAAGTCTTTGTGCAACGCTCGAAGTAGCTGAAGAACTTAATCTCCCTACCATAATTATGCATGCACAATGCCATGAAGGCCTGATCCCACTGGATGTGATCGGACCGATTATGGTAGAACACGCAAAGAAGGCAAAGGTTCCTGTATGTGTCATGTTAGATCATGGGGAAGACTTAGATTACTTAAAAAAATCCTTAGACATGGGATTCACATCGGTCATGTATGACGGTTCTACCACGCCATATGAAGATAATGTAAGAACCACCTGCGAAGCAGTCAAACTTGCTGCATCTTATGGTGCCGATGTAGAAGCTGAAATCGGAAGCATGGGAAGACGTGAATTCGGTGCAGGTTCACCTGACGAAACAGATGATGCCAAGATTTATACGGATCCTGATATGGCTAAAGATTTTGTTGCTAAGACAGGAATCGCCGCTTTAGCTTGTTCCTTTGGAACAACACATGGAATTTATCTCACTGAGCCAAAGCTCAATTTTGATATCGTCAAAGATGTTCGCACCAAAACAAATGGTATTCCTGTAGTTATGCACGGTGGTTCAGGCGTCAGTGAAACCGATTATCATCAGGCCATTTCCGCCGGCGTCCGCAAAATCAATTACTTTACTTACATGGATAAAGCTGCCGGCAACGCAGCCGCCGAATACATCTCATCTGTAGAGGATGGTAAACCATACTTCTATTCCGCAATGCGTCTGAAAATTGCAGATGCAATGAAAGACGATATCCGAAAAGCAATGTTAATCTTTTCCGCAAAATAAAAAACGCTCCCTTTCAGATAAACTGTTTATAACTGTTCATCTGAACGGGAGCATCTTATTTTATAAAGACAATCTCATCTTAATATATTCTTCCATCATATCAGCTGTGCCATCAAGTCCCAGTCTGCTGCTGTTAATACTGACATCATATCCTCTGGAGTCACCCCATTTGATCTTACAGTAATGATTGTGGTATGTCTTACGCTTACGATCATGACGTGCGAGCAATTCCTCGGCTTCTCCTCTGGATACACCTTCACGCTGCATGGTACGTTCGATCTTGTCCTGCATATCCCCTAATACGAAGAAACTGATCAAGTTCGGATTCTCTTTCAGAACCGTCTCTGCACATCGTCCCACGATAACAAAAGACTCACCCTCGTCAGCTCTCTTTCTCAGAAAATCAAACTGCAGATTAGCAATGTTTTCCTGTGGAGAATTACTGTAGCCATTTACCGTTCTGGAGAAAAATGGAATCTTCGGCAACTCATCGAATTTTTCCAGTGTCTTAACATCCACTTTCTTGTCCAATGCAATCTCGCCGAGCATATGATAATCATAAAAAGTCAGTCCAAATCGTTTTGCCAGCTCCTCTGCTATCCTATGTCCACCGCTTCCATACTCACGTCCAACGGAAATAATCAGCTGTTTCTTCAGTTCCATACTATCACATTCCTTTCCATTAACAATATCTGAGCCAGATTCCTACTGTTGCAACCACCATTACGATAATTGTTGCCGGAACTGCACTCTTGCAGTATTTGCCCCATCCAACGATGTGACCTTCTTTTGCGATAACCGACATACCTACTACATTCGCTGATGCTCCGATTGGTGTTGCGCTTCCTCCGATATCTGTTCCCATGGAAAGTCCCCATGCCAGTGTAGAAATATTCACACCATTCAGGGCTGCCAGACTCTGGATAACAGGAACCATTGTAGCCGCAAATGGGATATTATCTACAAATGCACTTGCAATTGCAGAAACCCAGATGATAATCGCTACCATTACATACAGGTTGCCACCACTGACACTACCAATAAATTCGGCGATCAGCTTCAAAACATTTGTCTGCTCCAGACCACCTACTACGACAAAAAGTCCAATGAAGAATAACAGCGTCTTATAATCTACGCCTTTAATCACCTTCACTATATTTTTACCGGATGTAATCAGTGTAACGATTGCAATTCCAAGACCAATCGTCGCTACCGTAAGTCCTGTCTGTGCATGTGTTACAAGAAGTACAACTGCACACAGAAAAATGACTGTGCTGATTGCAAAACTTGTCTTATTGGTAATCGCCGACTTCGGATCCGGATATTCTGCTACTACTTTTCCAGTACGCTTTACACGAAGTTCTTTGTGGAAAATCAAATAGTAATAGATTACTACCAGAATCAGTGAAATACCAGCCAGTACACCAGTATTGGTAATAAAGTCTGCAAATGTCAGCTGCAGAGATGTTCCGACAATGATGTTCGGCGGATCTCCGCACATAGTTGCTGATCCTCCAAGGTTCGCGCAGAAGATCTCTGCCAAAACCATCGGCACCGGGTCAAAGTCCAGCAAATCAGCAAGTTCCAATGTAACTGCTGCCAGGAACAGGATAACTGTAATACTGTCAATGAACATTGCCAGTATCGAAGACATAAACATGAATGTAATAAAGATCGGTATCACTTTATATTTTACCGCTTTTGCGATCGTCATGCAAAGCCATCTGAAAAATCCCGCTGCTGCCATACCTTCTACCATGATCATCATACCGGCTACGAAAATGATCGTTGCCCAGTTGATGCCGGCAGAACTCTCAGAAGCCTCACCTGCTGTGTACCAAAATCCCCTCGTAAATATCTGAGCCACATTCAATGTCTCAGTCAATGCTGTCATACTATGCATGCAGATCCCAAATACAACAACCATTGTAACCACTGCACATCCCAAAGTAATAATATGACGTTCAATTTTGTCCATGATAATCAGTAAAAACATTACCAAAAATATCAGGACAGCCGCAATTTGTGCCGCCATAGCTTATTGCCTCTCTTTCCTTTGTATTTTCAATTTCCAAATGCCTATTATAGTCGGAAAGATTGTTAAATTCAATGTCAATCTTGCAAAAAAATTGTACTAAAAAAAGTGCGTTTCTATGACAGATTACGCACTTTTACTATTATTTGGTCATTGATAAGCTCGTTTCGTTTCTCCATCGTAACAGATAATTCTCAACTTGCTCCAGTATCCACGACACAATTAATCCTATAATCATTAATATAAAAATACACGCCATAACTCGCTTGATCTGGAAGAAAGAAGATGCGTATGTAACCATCCAGCCCAGTCCACTGGATGCCCCAATATATTCTCCAATAATCGCACCTACTACACATACATTAGATCCAATTCTTATTCCTGACATAATCCACGGCATACTCATAGGAATAACAATATGCCACAGAATTTGTATTTTGCTTGCTCCTAATAGCGTCGCTGACTCGATTAATTTCTGGTCTATATTCTTTATAGCACTATATGTTGAAAAGAATACGTTAAAGAAGACCATCAGACCCGCCAAAACCACTTTGGACGTAAGTCCAAGTCCAAACCATAATATATATAACGGTGCCAGCGTAAGCTGCGGAATACTTTGGAATACAGATATGATTGGAACAAATATCTTTCCAAATATCCGGAACTGACTGAATAATACGCCTAATCCCACACCAATGATCGTTCCATATAACAATCCCAGATATGCCTCTTTTACAGTCGTAAATATATGCTTCCACATACTTCCACCCTTTGCAAATTCCAGCAAATCTAAAAATATTTCCGATGGATAACTTGTATAAAATGCGATTTTAACATTATTGGCTGCTATAAGCTGCCATATAATAAGTAATATAATAATCAATGCACATCTTATCCCAAGCGCTAATCCATTGCTACTTTTCTTCTTTTTTCCACGTTTTGTAATATGTTTTTCCATAATTTATCTCAAAATCCAAACTCTCCGTTTTAGAAAGTCCTGCTTCTATTTCCCGTTTTCTCTGATCCTCTTCAACCGCGTTTACAGTTCCTTTTAGTCCTGCAATTACCTCTGACATCACTCCATACGGAATACCTGTCACAAGTTCATCTTCACACCATTTTGCTTTGTATCTTGTTCCCGAACACAAAAGCGATACATTAATGTCCTGTGTTTTTAACGGTGCTACCGTTGCTTCCACACATACAGCTTGATTCCCAGACATGTTTAGATTTTTTGCAAGTCCATTCACAAAAGTATAGCCCTGCATGATTCTCATGCTTTCTCGTGTATTGGCAAATATCAATATAACATCCGGATCCTTTTCATACATATCTAAAGGTTTAATAATCACACCATACGTCCCATCTTCACATCTTGGTTCATCATGTGCCACAGCTGCTGCTATATACTCATTTTTATATAATCCCAACTTACAGCCTGATACACCTGTAAGGAAATCCGGATTACAGGCAGTTAATCCTAAAGCCCGATTACTTCCAGCACATCCACCAGTTTCCCTGGTAAGTTTTAAAGCATGTCCTTTCGTTGCTGCTTTTACCGCCATACAATATGACATTGGTTTTTTTAACTCTGTTCCAGCATATTCTTTTAATTCCTCTTCCGAATATACTAATTTTATACCTACAATTTCTCGTTCTAACTGCAATAAAGTATTCAAATTATCCGTCAGTAATTTATACTCACTCATGCCTGTTACCTCATAAGATTCACAATGTCTTTATTCTGCATTCTCAGATATACACGTTCACTAATTTTAAAAGGAAAATCATCCTGACTCATGCAGTCTACATTGATTTCAACATTCTCATTTAGCATGATTACCATTCTGGTCATACTTCCCTGTGCTATCTGATTTGTAATTGTTCCTTCCAAATATCTATACTCTTCTTCATATGTATATTTGTTCCGAGAAATTTCGATAACTTCTGGTCGGATAGCATATTGATGGTGCTCTGTTTCTCTCGCTTCACCAAATATCTCTGGTGACAACAAATTATAACTTCCTATAAATCCTGCTGCATACACAGATTGTGGATGACGATAAATATCATTAGGATTTCCCGATTGCTCAAGTCTACCATCATGAAATAAGTGAATCGTATCCGACATTCTCATTGCTTCTTCCTGATCATGTGTCACAAACACAGACGTCATATTTAATTCGCGATGAATCTTTTTGAGATAGATTTGTAATTCTTTACGAAGCTTTGCATCAATAGCACTGAATGGCTCATCAAGCAGTAACACTTTAGGATTCATGATCAAACCTCTTGCCAGAGCTGCTCTCTGTTGTTCTCCACCAGATAACTGATATGGATATTTATCAAGATGATCCTGCATATTTACCATAGACACCACATCATGTACCCGTTCCTCAATTTCCTTTGCAGGAACTTTTTTCATTCGAAGACCAAATGACACATTGTCATATAAATTCATGGTCGGGAACAGACAATACTGCTGAAATATCATGCTGACGCCTCTTAATTGAGCCGGGACATTAGTAATATCCTGTCCATCCAGATAAATAGAACCACTGTCAATACTTTCCAGCCCTACAAGACAACGCAGCAAAGTTGTCTTACCACATCCCGAAGAGCCGAGAAAGGTGACAAACTCACCTTTCTCTATAGATATGCTTACATCTTTTAATACTTCTTTATCATCAAATGATTTTTTAATATTTTTAAGTTCAATGTAACTCATACTATCCTCATCTAAATTATTTTACAGCTTCTACAAATGACATATCTACGACATCATCATAAGCGATTGTTTCTTTAATCAGTCCTGATTTTACACACATATCAACAACTGCTTTTTCACCAGCTTCTGAAACCATACCATCTGAAGAGAATTTATCTCTTACCCAGCCAATCTCTTCTGCAATAATTGTTTCATCAAGATCTCCAAATGATGGCTTCAGCGATGCTGCAACTTCCTCATCAGAATGATCAGCAATCCATGCCTGTGCTTTTACAATTGCATTAACCACTTTCTGGCATACTTCCGGATTTTCTTTTGCATACTCAGATGTTGTACAGATCATCTCAGCCGGGAAATCAGAAGATCCCAGATATTTTTCACACTGATCTGGCTGTGTAGTATCTGCCAGCACATTGTACTCAAAATCGCCCATTACTGGAAGGTTTGACATATTTACGAATGCTGCTGCGACTTCGCCATTCATAAGTGCCTGCATACCTGCATTCTGATCAGCAACCTGAACAAAAGAAACATCATTCATTGGGTCTAATCCAGCTGCTTCTAATACGCTACAAGTAAATGTATATGGTGCAGATCCTGCATCACTTCCGTAAATAGTTTCTCCTTTTAACTGAGAAATATCTGTAATGTCTTTTCTTGAGACGAATCCGTAAATTCTGCTCTTAAGCATTGTGGCAATAATCTTAGATTCCATTCCCTGTTCCTGCGCAATTAACAGTGGTTCCTGAGACAGCATACTAAATTCGCAATCTCCTGCCTGCATTGCCTGAAATCCCTTTGGACCTCCTGGTGTTGTAAATTCTACGTCCAGTCCTTCCTCTTCAAAGAATCCCTCTGACTCTGCGATAAATACCGGCGCCCAGCTTACTGTATTGATAGCTGAGATTTTAATCGGTGTTGTTTCCTTAGTCTCTTTTGTATCTTCCTTTTTAGTCTCTATTTTTGTGTCTTCTGTTTTACTTGAGTTTCCGCATCCTACTGCCATCGAAGCAACCATAGCAGCAACAACACCAATAGATACTAACTTTTTCAGTTTCATTTTCTCTTCTCCTTTTGCGTTTTTCTATTTTGTGCACAACACTATAATTATATCATTGATATTTTTTTATCGGTAACATTTTGCAAAATTATTTATAGTTTTTTCGCATATATACAAGTATTTATCGGTTCTCTCTATATATTATTTAATTTTCTATCTTCTATTACATACGTCCGTTCAGCCTGCGTCCAGATCATTCGTCGGCTCATCTGCCAGTATTACTTCTGGATCGCGCAAGTATCCGATTTTTCTCTTTCTCTCGCGGATAATGGTCTGATACATCGATGCAAGTGCCAGTACCGATACAAACAATGTCGCCAGCCATAAGATTCCCATCAGACGCAGTAGCCCCTGATTCTGCTGATATATCTTCTGTCATTCCTCGGACACCGATTCTGATATTTCCACTAAACACCGACAACAGTCACTCCGACATTCATTATCTTCGTCTTCTTATCGTTCATCTCCATACCTCTCATTCATCAATCCAGTTTTATCCCCGCCAGTGCCTGTGCAAATGCATTGTTCACCGGTTCCTCTTTCTGCTTTTTCAAATACTTCTGTACATCCCTTTTGGATACACCTGCACCTTCTTTGACTCTTCTCGCCTTGAATGCCTCCAGCTTTTCCTTATATCCACATGTGCACACAAATGTCTCTGCATCGCCTTTCTTGATCAGTTCCATCTTTTTGTGACAGTTTGGACATCTCGCATTGCTGGTTCTTGCTACCGTCTCTTTATAACCACATTCTCTGTCCTGGCACACCAGAAGCCTCGCATTCTTACCTTTAACTGCCAGCATCCTCTTCCCGCAGCGCGGACATTTGCTGTTCGTCAGATTATCGTGACGGAAAGTTCCATCTGCCTGCTTAATCTCCTGAATCAAGTCTTTTGTGTAATCTTTGATCTCATGAAGAAATGTCTTTTCTTTCCCATTTCCAGCGGCAATGTCCGACAGCTGCATTTCCCATCTGGCTGTCAGTTCCGGTTTCTTCAGGTCTTCCGGCACTAATTCTAGCAGTTGTTTCCCCTTTGATGTGATCCGGATCTCATTACCATTCTTTTCTATCAGAAACGTATGGAATAACTTTTCGATAATATCTGCTCGGGTTGCTACCGTTCCGAGACCACCTGTTTCGCCCAGTGTTTTCCGCTCTTTGACATTATCAGACTCCATATAACGGACCGGATTCTCCATCGCACTCAGCAGGGTTGCCTCGGTAAATCTTGCCGGTGGCTTCGTCTTTCCCTGCGACCGCATAATTTGGGAAATATCTACTTCCTGACCTTTTTTCAGTGTCGGAAGCTGCTGTCCTGCTAATCTCAGCTGATCCCCGCTTTTATCATCTTCTTCCTCATCCAGAGACATATTGTCATAGACCGCTTTCCAGCCTTCTTTCAATACAACCTGCCCTTTCGCCCCAAATACCGCGGTAGCCACAGATGGCTTCGCAGATGTTTGCACAGTAGCTTTCATCGTCGTCTGTTCATACTCATATGCCGGATACAGTACACCGATAAAACGGCGTACTACCAGATCGTAAATCTTCCGTTCTTCATTACTCATGCGATCTAATTGTACGTATTCTTCCGTCGGAATGATCGCGTGGTGATCACTGACCTTCTTATCATCCACAAATGCTTTGCTTGTGCAGATCGGTGCCTTCAAAAGTGCTGGAATATATGCTTTATACGGTCCGATATTGCAGGCTTTTAACCGTTCTTTGATGGTTGGCACAATATCCGAACCGATATATCTGGAATCGGTTCTTGGATACGTCAATACCTTATGATGCTCATACAGACGCTGCATGATATTAAGCGTCTCCTTCGCCGAGAATCCATACCGCTTATTGGCATCTCTCTGAAGTTCCGTCAGATCATAAAGACCCGGAGACGACTTCTTCTTTGCCTGCTTCTGCACATCCGTAATGACCAGTTTCTGCCCCTTAATGCTCTTTTCTATCTGATCAATAACTTCCTTCTTAAACGACCTGAGGCTTCCGGTCTTTGCATTCTGCCAGGTCCATTTCACGCCTCCTGCCATACACTGTAAGCCATAATAATCTTCCGGCTTAAATGCACGGATTTCTTCTTCCCTGCGTGCGATCATCGCCAGTGTCGGTGTCTGCACACGACCACAAGATAACTGCGCGTTATACTTGCAGGTCAGTGCACGGGTTGCATTGATTCCCACCAGCCAGTCTGCTTCTGCACGGCTCTTTGCCGCATGATACAGTGCATTGTGCTGTCTGCCATCTTTCAGATGTTCAAATCCTTCACGAATCGCCTTGTCTGTTACCGAAGATATCCACAATCTCTTAATCGGCTTATGACAACCGGATTTATCCAAGATCCATCTGGCAACTAGCTCGCCTTCCCGACCGGCATCCGTTGCAATGATAATCTCCGATACATCCTTTCGGAACAGCTGGGTCTTCACATTCCGATACTGCTTTGCTGTCTGACGAATTACAACTAATTCCCATTTTTCCGGCATCATCGGCAGATACGACATATTCCATTCTTTAAATTTCTTATCATATTCTTCCGGATCTGCCAGTGTTACCAGATGACCCAGTGCCCAGGTCACAATATACTGACTGCCCTCAATGGCACCCGGAATATTTTTATTGCATTTCAGCACCCGCGCAATATCACGGGCAACGGAAGGTTTTTCTGCTAAAACAAGTGATTTCATAAATATCCTCCTAGAGACTCTTTATATATCGTTTAATCAGAAAGGTACAAAAATATGGAAATGTATGAATACCATTTTCAATCCCTATATTGCCTTTCACTAATTTTATACCAAAAGTAATATCGGGATACTTTTCACGGTCTATCAACGTGCGTAATGACTTAGATCTTCCATTTGTAGATTTAACCTCTATCGGAATTAATTTATCCATACTTCTGACAAAAAAGTCTTCCTCCAAAGTAGCATTCTCTTTTTTGTAATAATATAACTCATAACCACATTTGATTAATGCTTCTGCCACAATATTCTCATACAATGCGCCTTTATACACATTCATATTTTTATTGGCACGAAGATCTTCCTGTGCTTCTTCATCCAGCATCGCAACCAGCATTCCCGTATCAAAATAATACAATTTATACTTCTCTTCATCATAATTACCGCGCAATGGTAATTCCGGAAATTGCAGACAATAACATATATTCACCAGCCCGGCATCTTTTAACCATTCGATGCATCCACGATAATCCTTAAATCTGGCTCCTTTTGCCACTTTCGATATCTGAAACTTCTTATTATCTTTCGCAAGCTGAATCGGAATATGATTAAATACATTCAATATTCTTGTCTGATCTACTCCCTCTGCGTACTTTCGAATATCCTCTTCATAGTCTGCCAGCAACTGTCTCTGAATCTGCAAGGTGCCTTCAAATGTATCCGTTCGTATATATTCTTTTACCACACCAGGCAATCCTCCCAGAATACAGTAATCTAAAAACAAATTCTGATGTACATTCAACTGTCCTTCCGGAAATGGTGTACCCTGTATCATATGATCCAGCATCTCATCTATAACTTCATCAGAATATCCCTTCGCCCATAAAAATTCCTCAAAATCCATAGAATACATTAGATAATCATTTTTATATCCGACACTGTTACTTTCGATTCTTTGATATGAAATACCCAGCAGCGATCCACTGCATATAACATCAAACCGCCCATCCTGACAGAAAAACTTTAAGGCTGTTGCTATCTCTGGGAATTCCTGAAGCTCATCAAACAAAATCAATGTATCCTGTGGTATAAACTTCTTATCAGGATCAATTCTCGATATGTTTTTAATAATATCTGCAGCCGCATATCCTTCCTCTATAATAGTTTTATATTTAGGTTCTTCTACGAAATTGATTTCAATAAACGATGAATAGTTCGCTTTGGCGAATTCGCGAATGGATTCTGTCTTTCCAATCTGTCTGGCACCTTTCACAATTAATGGCTTACGATTTTCTCCCGCTTTCCATTCTTGTAAATACTGATCTATTTTTCGCTTCAAATACATAATTATCCACCTGCTTTCCTCAGCATTTCTAACTTTCTTAGATTTTACCATAAATACACGGTTTATTCAATGTCATAACAATTTCATGAGTGAATTCTCCTCACTTCACCACTATTTTATGAGCGAGTTTTCTATGTGATATCGCATTTTCATGAGCGAGTTTTTGTACAAAACTAACTATTTCATGATTTTAAAAGCATTACATCAGGTTTGTGTATCTTATTATTATCCACACATGTACTACTGCAAATAACGGCACCAGTGTCCGGAATGACATATGCTTTGTCTTGTGCCTGAATGTCTGCATCCCGATCCAGGCACCTGCTGCCCCACCGATCATTGCAATGCCCAGCAGTGTCTTCTCTGGGATTCTCCATCTGCCCTCCCTGGCATATTTTTTATCCAGGCCATATAAGATAAACGCTATGATATTTACGCAGATGTAGTATATTCCGATAATTCCGTATTCATTTACTATATTCATGTTATCATCCTCTTATGTTCTTTCATTTTCTATAGTACCTTATCCTTATTTAGAAACCCTGCTATTTACACGCAAGCATGCATAACAGGCTTTCTTGTGTGAAAGAAGGTCTAAATCATTATATAGTAACAAAAAAATCACCGCCCCCGCAGCTCCATGTCTGCAAAAACAGTGATTTTTAAATGCGCGATCAGGGGTTCGAACCCTGGACACCCTGATTAAGAGTCAGGTGCTCTGCCAACTGAGCTAATCGCGCGTATTCATTTGTTTTATTTTCTTAACGCAAGAGATATAATACCAGATAGTAGCGGTAAAAGTCAATACTTTTTTTATTATTTTTTAATTTTTTTTACATTTTTTTCTTTTGCTCTCTTTTTTCCTCTTTTTGCGTCATATTTTCCAACATACGGTTTAACTCATCTGCTGATTTTCGGATACGTCCAAGCTGGCTGCCAAGCCTTCCATGTTCATATCCAAGCTGTGTCAGTTTATTTTTCAGGCGACTGTTTTTCTGTCTCATAAAGGATTCCCTCCTGCTGCCTGCGCGGCACTTTTTCTTTGCTCAAATTTCCCACTTCATTTGGAATATAAGTTGTATTTCGTAGTTTCTTCGTTTTAACCTACTTTTTTGTAATCTAACTAGGTGAGATTGCATATTTTTCTCATACAAGCCTACTTTTTTGTGGTCCAAATAGGATAAATTCCAAGATTTCCTTTTTTTAACTTATTTTTCTCTCCTAAAATATAGGCTAAATTTAGAGAAGCTTGCTCATCAGCCTATTTTGTTTCAAAATAAGTAGGTGTAATTTGAGATTTAAAAAAAACAACTTATTTGTGCCTGAAAAATGTAGGATAAAAATCAAAAAATAATATTTTCAACCGAAAAAGCATTGAAACATCGCTGTAAATGATATTGAGTTCAATAATAATATATACTGTTCAGAGAAAAAGATTCTCCTTGCCATCTTCCCCGAAAGACTTTACAATAGGGAAAAGAAACTGTAGAAAAAAGCAGCCCCACAGGGCAGTGGAAGATAAAATAAGAGGAGATTTTCATGATTGAATTAGGAAAAAAGCAGAAATTGCTTGTAGTAAAAAAAGTAGAGTTTGGCGTGTATCTTGCAGAGGATAAAAATGCAGATGCAAAGGACAGGGTTCTTCTTCCGGGAAGACAGGTTCCGGAAGGAACAAAAGAAGGAGATGAACTGGAAGTTTTCCTTTATAAAGATTCTTCAGACCGTCCGATTGCCACAACAAAAGAGCCGCTTATCATGCTGGGTCAGACAGCCGTTCTCAAAGTAAAGCAGGTGACAAAAATCGGCGCGTTTCTTGACTGGGGACTGGAAAAAGATCTGCTTCTTCCATACCATGAGCAGACTCTTCGCGTAAGAGAAGGAGAGGATTGTCTTGTAGCGCTTTATCTTGATAAGAGCAGCCGCCTCTGCGCGACCATGAAGGTGTATCATTACCTTTCTAAGAGAACGCCTTATGTGGCAGGAGACCAGGTAAAGGGAAGGGTTTATGAAATCAGCCAGAAATTCGGTGTGTTTGTGGCTGTTGACGACAAATATTCCGCGCTGATCCCTGCAAGGGAGGCAGCAGGAAAATATCGCCCGGGAACCATTCTGGAGCTTCGCGTCACAGAGGTGAAGGAAGACGGAAAAATGAACGTAAGCGACAGGCAGAAAGCATATCTTCAGATTAATGAAGATGCGGAAATTGTGATGAGCGTCATTGATGAATTTGCAGGAGTTCTTCCG
>ERZ894183.147-NODE-147-length-64771-cov-11.087784_pt1 | contig 64771 bp, 55 predicted proteins | sample MGYA00380279_ERZ894183 | MGnify/ENA primary metagenome ERZ894183 (study PRJEB32331, sample SAMN06328422) | human gut metagenome | biome: human gut microbiome; feature: stool | host: Homo sapiens | collected 2013-06-26 ... | reverse complement strand
TAGATGTCGCAAGCGACCGCCGCAGGCGCGAGAATGTGCCAAGGCACATTCTTTGTTCCTTTATAGGAAAGTTCTCAAATCTGAAAATATAGGGTATAATGAATGATGAATAAAAAATGGCATAACAAAAGAGCGAGGGTTGGGTTCTAACTTCGCGATGACTTTGATTATGAAATTTTTTGTTTTGTGTGGTCTGCACTATTTGACGATTGAGAAAATATTATGAGTATGGCTTCATCCATATCCCATGACCTTTCGGTATTGTTCAAATAGTGCAGTTTTTTTGTAATAAACTTCAAACGCAAACATGGATTTGCCACATTTAGGACATTTGAGAGGGTCATATCCAAAAGTCAGAAGAATCATGTTCTGCCAGTTATAAAACTTACAAAGGTATCTGTGCTTTTTAGATGAAATACATTTGTGAAGTTTTGATTCCTGTTTATGGTGTTTAGCATAGATACCATAATAACGAAGCATTTTGAAGTGTTTTTCTGGGATATGTACAATTAGTCTTTTTATGAAATCAAGTGCAGGGATACATTCGGTGATAGTCTGATTATCTTCGTGTCTGGTGTAATGAAAAGTAACATTATCCCCGTCATACGCATCAATACGAGAAGTTGCAATTACAGGTCTGCCAAGATATCTGCTGATGTATTTAATAGTAACATCAGGTTTACAATGATTAGGCTTGGCACGAACATAGAATCCTTCGGCATGTTTGCTATACATTTCGTTTTTAACTTTACAAAAAGATTTACCAATCTTATTAGTTAACTGGTCGAGAAGAACTTTTCGGAAGGAATTGCGAAGGAAACGGAAATCAAAGTGTGTGCAAGGACGCCAGACAGTATGATTACCAGCACCACCTTCAGAGATAAGAGCATGAATGTGAGGATTCCATTTCAAGTCACGCCCGAAAGTATGAAGAACCAGAATAAATCCAGGGGTGAAAAGTTCAGCTTTGTTTTGTTTGTGAAACATACGAAGAACAACATCTCTGACAGAATGAAAGAGACAATTTAAAAGAGATCTGTCATTAAGGAAATAAATACGCAGTTCTTCAGGAATAGTAAAGACACAATGTCGATGAACACAGTTGACCAGTTTAGAAGACATGTGAAAAGAACGTTTTTGATTATACATGTTTCCGCAGGAAGGACAAAAACGAGACTTACAGCGGAAAGGAACGAATTTCAATTCACCACAATCAGGGAATGCAAAGAAAGCACCGCCATAAGAAGGATCACCACAATGAATCATCTTGGAGATATTTTCGATCTCAGTTTGACGAGGATGAAGTTCGTAAAGGATATGCTCATAATAATCAATAAAAATGTTTTGTAATATATTGCTCATGCAATAATTTTACAATAAAAATGAACAAAGAAAAACCCACCCCTCATGAATGAGGGGCAGGGGAGTTGAGAGTGTGTTTACACACTATTTTTATTTTGGATAGTAAAAATGATGAAAATATACACAAAGGTGGGTAAAAAGTGGGTATAACAGGGTTGGAAAAATATAACAGGACAGCGAAAACCCGCTAACCACAAGGCTAACGGGTTTCGTTTTTTAAAAAGTTACTAAAGGAATGAGAGTAAAGCATAACACTGTTCAATACTGATTACAGTGTACTACTTTGTGAGGTTAGATAGTTGTCTGTCCTCAACTATCTGACGTTAAGTATAATGAGAAAATGTGACAGAAGTGTGTTCAGTTTGTGAAAGAAATAGAAACTTTCTATTCAAATAGTTCAAATTTTGAAAATGAAAAATCCCTCGCAGTGGCTGGCTGCGAGGGATTTTCGGTTACTATAGTTATCTAAAAGGAATGAGAGTAAAGTGCAACACTGTATGGTCTGGTACAGTGTTCAACTTCTATGAGGGTGATAGTTAACTGTTCTTTAACTATCTGTTTTACAGTATAGAGAAGAAATATGACAGGAGTATGTTATTTCTCTAAAAGAATCGGAAAATTTCTTAAGAAGTTCTTGCGAAAATAAAAAGGTGATTTAATAGATATATCGAAATATCTACCGTAGATAAAATAATAAACAATAGCTATTGACATAATCAATTTACAGAAATAAAATAGATACAAGGAGGGAACGGTATGGATATTAAGGAACTGAATGAAAAGAGATTATTAAAGAAGATGTCTTATGAAGATATTGCAGAATTTACCGGTATAAAACAAGAGGATGTGAAGGCAATATTATTGGAACAAACGAAAGAGTATTCCTACGAGGGATTACTGGCAATGGAACAGGCTATTTTATCAGGAGATCGAATGCCGTTTGCTTATAATGCAATTGAACACAGACCTGTGATGATCCGGGAGGAGCCTTATCGATATTATGCAAGAGAATATACGGAGGAAGATTGGAAACGTATATCGGAGCATACCAGAGCGGAACTGATTCATGGTAGATTATATATGATGGGACAGCCTAGTCGCATGCATCAGTGGATTGTTTCAGAACTTATGTATTTGATAAAAGATTATATCAGAAAGCATAAAGGAAAATGTAAGGTATATAGTGCACCTTTTGGTGTGCGGTTATTTCAGGATGATTCTGTAATTGTGGAACCAGATATTTCTATGATATGCAGAGAAGATATTTTGACGGATAAAGGATGTGAAGGCGCACCGGATTGGGTAATAGAGGTTGTATCTGTGAGCAATTCAAGTTATGATTATAACACGAAACTTGAACAGTATCAGAAAGCAGGAGTAAGAGAGTGCTGGATCATAGATCCATTTCGTCGCACTGTATTGATGTGGCTTCGGGATTGCTCGGAGAAAAGTGGCTATTATAGTTACGATAAGAAGGTGGAGGCTTGGTGTCTAGATGGATTCCACGTGCGGATGGCTGAGATAGAAGAGACATTTTGATGACAGATTATAGAGACATATGAACCATTCGACTGTATTTTGGCAGGAGGTGGAGAAGTATTATCCGGAGTATAAGAAATGCAGGAAAGCATTACAGATGTATCGGCTGGTAAGAGGAGAAAAGGATAATGAAAGCAATAGTATTTGATGTGGATGACACAATATATGACCAACAGGTGGTATTTGACCAGGCTTGCAGGGATGTATTTGGAGAATTAAAAGGTGTGTCGTTGGTAGATTTATTTAAGGCGAACCGTTATTATAGTGATGAGAGTTTTGATGCCATGGGGCGGGGTGAAATGACAAAAGAAGAAATGTATATTTACCGCATTAAGCGTGCCATGGAGGAGTTTCATTTACCGATTACGGATGAGCAGGCGGTAAGATATCAGGAACGCTATGTATACTATGGTACCCAGATTACGGTATCGGATCAGATGCGGCAGATATTGGAATACTGTGGTGAGCGGATGAAGCTTGGCGTTATTACCAATGGACCGTCGGCGCATCAGTGGAGAAAGATAAAGACGCTGAATCTGGAACGATGGGTGAATCCAGAGTATATATTTGTATCCGGTGATGTGGGCGTCAACAAACCAGAACGCGGAATCTTTGAACATGCAATGAAAAAGATGGGGATGCAGAATCCGGAGGATATTGTATATGTAGGGGATTCTTATGAAAAGGATATTTTGGGAGCAACCGGCGCAGGCTGGAATGCTATCTGGTTAGAGCGGAGAGGACGTGAAGTGCCAGAGGATATTCCAGAACACACGTCGATTGCCAGAAGTGAAGAAGATTTATTTCAATTAATCAGGAAAATGTCATGAATATCAATATCATATCACAATACAAAGGTCTGAGAAGAGAGAATTACATATTATGTTTTGGCCGTTTGGTTACGGCGATGGGCGCGATGGTCCGGCCGATGCTGACGATGATACTGAGTCAGAAGCTTGGTATGAATGCGGTGCAGGTCGCATGGGTAACAGCGCTTATGGGTATTTTATCGATTCCGGCGAATTTGATCGGAGGTAAAATGGCAGACCGTTTCAGTAAGAAAATGAATATCGTCTATCTAGATATTGTATCGGTGGTCTGTTATATTATCTGCGGCTTGATACCGCTTAGCGGTAAATCCATTGTGCTGATGTTTATCGCATCTACCTGTCAGAATATGGAAAATCCTTCATATAATTCGCTGACGGCAGACATTACGCTGACGGAGGATCGAGAGAGAGGATATTCGTTGCAGTATCTGATGGGCAACCTGGGAGGCGTTATGGCTTCGGCAGTTGCAGGATTTATGTTCCGTAATTATCTGTGGCTGGCGTTTCTACTCAGTGGAATATCCATTGGGATTTCATCAGTTTTGATTTTTCTATTTGTGCAGAATATTACACCAGTAAAAGACATTAGCCAGAAGGCGGTCTATCAGGCAAATCGCCATGGAGAGAGTCTGTGGACGATCCTGCGGGAAAACAGGCTGATTCTGTTGTATATCCTGACAGCCAGCGGTTACGGCGCAATGTATCAGATGTATAATTATCTGGTGCCAATGGATCTGGTGCGGCTGCATGGAGATACCGGAGCAGTGATCTATGGAACAGTTACCAGTGTGAACTGCATTATCGTGGTTATATTTACACCGATATTTACCAAGTTATTACATAGATTTTCAGAGCCTGTTAAGACGATGTATGGATATCTGATGATGCTGTTTGGATATGGAATTTTTCTTGTATTTGCCGGTCATATATCGTTTTATTATGTGGCAATGATCGTGATGACGTGGGGCGAGGTATCTAATATGCTGGCAGAGAGTCCGTATCTGACCAGACGTATGCCAGCCAGCCACAGAGGGCGTGTGCATGGTCTGATGGAAGTGACAAGGATTGGTGTAATGAGTGGATATCAGATGTTGATCGGAGTGATCTATAAGAATTCTACGCCGACATTTACCTGGATCATAGTGCTTATGACAGGCGCATTGTTCCTGGGATTAACAGGGATTCTGGCGGTAAAGGATAAGAGAAGATATAAGAATTTGTATCGAGTCTAATTATATAACGTAAAACCCCTTCACAGTGGCTGGCTGTGAAGGGGTTTCTTGTCGTTATAGTTATCTAAAAGGAATGAGAGTAAAGTGTGCACTGTAATCGGTCTACAGTGTTAACTTTATGAGGGAGATAGTTGTTGGTCTTTCAACTATCTGTCTTATAGTATATAGATGAAATATGACAGAAATATGTTCTTTATCTAAAAGAAAAAGAAAATTTCTTAAGAAGTTCTTGCGAAAACATAAATAAAACCTTGTTTTGTCATATTTCAATACTGTTTCGGTTCGGAAATCATCTAATTACTGAATCCGGACATACTCTGGTATAGGATCACATTCCAGGTACAGTCATTCTGATCATTATCGGACATGTGTTTAGTCTATCCCAAAAATGTGATGAGAATGTGATTGATGTTTGACCATTTTCTGAATGATGTATAGAATAGATAATATGAATATTGTAGAAAAATTTATCAACACACATGAATTGACAAAGGAAGAATATGTAGAATTGATCCGGCTGGCAGAGTCAGATGTGCAGGTCCGAGAGCAGCTAAAGGAGGAAGCAGTTCGGCTTCAAAAAAAATATTATGGCACAGATGTTTATACCCGTGGATTGATTGAATTTACCAATTATTGCAGGAATAACTGCTATTATTGCGGAATTAGAAATGGTAACAGAAATGCACAGCGCTATCGTTTGACGAAAGAGGAGATACTTGACTGCTGTGCCAATGGCTATGAACTGGGATTTCGGACATTTGTGCTGCAGGGCGGCGAGGATCCGTATTATACAGATGAAAAACTGGCGGAGATTGTCCGGGAGATACGGGTGTTGTATCCGGAGTGTGCGATCACATTGTCTGTAGGAGAACATTCGAAAGAAACATACCGATTGTGGAAAGAAGCGGGAGCGGACAGATACCTGCTTCGACATGAGACAGCGAGTGATGAACTGTATCAGAAGCTTCATCCGGCAGAAATGAAATTATCGGAACGCAAACAATGTCTTTATGATCTGAAAGAACTTGGATATCAGGTGGGCGCCGGATTTATGGTAGGTGCACCGGGGCAACAGATTTCAGATCTGGCAGAGGATCTGGTTTTCTTAAAAGAACTGGAGCCTCATATGGTAGGGATCGGACCATTTATTCCGCATCACGACACCAGATATGCAGAAGAAAAAGCCGGAAGTGTAGAGCGGACGTTACTATTATTATCCATTATCCGGATATTGCTTCCGGGAGTATTGCTTCCTGCGACAACGGCACTGGGGACAATGGATCCGCTGGGACGTGAAAAAGGATTGCAGGCGGGAGCAAATGTTGTAATGCCGAATCTGTCTCCGATGAAAAACCGAAAGCAGTATGAACTGTATGACAATAAGATCTGTACGGGTGAAGAGGCTGCGGAATGCAGAGGATGTCTGTCCAGAAGAGTAGCAAGTGTCGGTTATCAGCTGGTCAGCGACCGCGGAGATTCACGGATGTAATGCGTGGAAATATTGGATAGAGTAAAGAAGAAGTATAGTTCCAATATACGGTAAGATATGTTATATTAAAAATGTCGGGGGAGTGGCGGCAGGTCCACCCTCCCCTTGATGTCCCTTAATTTAGAATTTTATTTTTTCATTAATTTTAGCAATCTGTTGATCTGCTTTTTTCAAAATCTTTTCGTTATTTGTTTCCAAAGCCAGTTCTCGAACTTCCTGCCAGTCTTCCAGCTCGTCGAGAAGCATACCTTTGTATTGTTCGTTAGTCATACCCATTTCTTCCATAATAACTCCTTTCTTCGCCTGCCTCGAATATTAGCCTTTATGTAAGCTAATGATATTATATAATAGATTTACATATAGTGCAACAATAAAGTATCATATATAATTAATATAGCACACATTACGAAAACTTACCATAAAAAGATAAAAAATATATTTTAATTATCAAATACATTTGTTCTGAGGAGATAAAATGGCATCGGACCAGCATCTAATACCGCTTTATGGAAGCGAATCTGTGAGAAATCATCTCCCCATTTTTTCATTGCTTCTTTTTTCAGTTCCATAAATTCAACGTAACCAATATAGTACTTGAGATAGTTTGCCGGATCTGCGGTGATCAGGTCGTAGATCTTTGAGATGGTCGCCGCATCCTGAATACTGTAATCACGGAAGAATGAGATGGTATCTTTGAGATTCCAACCGTCGTAATGAATGCCGATATCTGCAAGAGCATAGAGACCGAGCAGAACGGAAGCATTGTGCTGGCGCAAGGATGCTTCGTCTTTTGGCAAACCGGAAAAGTAATAACTTATCATTTCTGTGTAAGTTGCCCAACCTTCGGTATAGCCGCCACAGTCTAAGAGACTGCGTATCGGTTCGGGATCTGTGGATGCATAATAGACATGCTGATACAGATGACCGGGAAATCCTTCGTGTGCCAGTGTCGTAAATAGAGTCAGATCGTCCGGCAGATGGAGCGAGTTGATGTAAATGGTCTGCCCTTCGGTGTTATCGATAGCGGGAACCATGTAGAATGCAGGACTCACATATTCAGCCACGTCAGCTTGAACGTATTTTACCTGCGTATTCACAGCTTCGATGGATGGGAAGAATCGTTCAGTTTTCTGTTGGAGATCGTTTAGGATGGCAGCAGGGTTTGAGTCCTGTAAGGTGAATGCATCTAATGTGGTATCGCTTAAATTGGATGAATCTGTTCTGGAAGCGTATTCAGGCGAAGTGAGAACGGTCTGCATGGCGATGAGATCTGACTGGATCTGTGTCATGGTCAGTTCTTTCAATTCATCTATGGAACGATCAGAGCCGGTTTCACATTTGACCAGATGCTGGTAATAATTTTTACCGTCCGGAAGGCGGCATAGCCCACCGGAACTGCCACTTTTGGATTTTAATGTTTCCAATGCAGTAATCAGATTCTGATAAGCGGGAAATACATATTCTTTGAGTGCGGATTCATTCTGTGCAATATAAGCTTTTTTTGTATCAGCAGAACAGCCAGAGAGATTATTGATGCGATCTTCAAAGGAAGAGTAAAGATAATTACTGCTTCCCATATTAAGAAAGGTATTACATTCTTTGATTACGGAATCGGCTGTGGAGGATGCCATGAACAGACCGGCATCCGCTTTGGATGTTTCAAAACCGGTTAGAGAATCGAAGTGTTCTGGGAGTGTTTTCAGCAGGGCAAGATATGTATCTACATCTGTGGTATCAGCAAATTGATATTCAGATAATAAAATAGGAAGCTGTGTCTGAATCCCTGTAAGAGGGCTGATGGGTTCTTCGTATAACAGATATGGAATTCCGGACAGAGTGTTGGAGAAGGAATCCTCTAAAAGTTTCCAGATGGTCTGATTGGAAGGAGAGAGTTCGGCATAAGGGATGTCTTTCAGTTGGGCAAGATTATTTTCGGCAGCAGTACTGATATCAGAGGAAGAAACGGAATAGTTTCCGAAAGAAATGATGGGATTGCGTATTCCGTAGTTGTCCGGGTTCTGCAGTGTATAGTGAAGGGTAATGCTGTTGCTGTTTACCTCCTCCTGAAAGAGAGCATCGGTAAAGGCGTCGAATGTTGTATCCGCATCGGCATATATCCGGCAGCTTAACAGACAGCACATAGTCAATGCAGAGATAGCCAGAATCAGAAGAGCAATGAGAGAACGTTTTTTAGACATAAAGAGTATCCCGATCGTTTTTATCTATAGATATGCAGGAGACAGCAGGTCTCATGCATATGGAGAAAATACAGAAATTCAGCGGTTTATACGGATGAGCAATAAATTTGTTTTAAATCTAAATTGCATCAATTATAGATTACTGCTATAATTAAAAAAGAGTGCGCTCGGTATTTGGGTGTATGATAAATACAAATGATAGAAAAGGAATGAATGGGGTAGAAAATATGGAATTATTTGTAAAAGTAATGAATACCGTGAATGACATTGTATGGCATCCGGTTATGTGTGTATTCCTGATGATCGCTGCGGTATGGTTTACCGTCCGGTTGAAGGGAATGCAGGTTTGCAGAGTAAAGGATATGGCAAAATGTCTGCTCGAGAAAGGTGATAATAAACAAGATAAAGCACTGTCACCATTCCAGGCATTTGCAACAACTGTAGGAGGACGTATCGGAACCGGTAATATTGCGGGTACAGCAACTGCTATTTTTATGGGGGGTCCGGGAGCCGTTTTCTGGATGTGGATCACAGCGATTCTCGGTGCATCTACTGGTATGGTAGAGTGTATCCTTGGTCAGGCATACAAGACGAGAAACTTAGGAGAGCTGACCGGAGGACCGGCGTTCTATATGTCTAAGGGAATTAAGAATAAGACACTTGGTAAGATTCTTGCCGTGTTATTCTGTATCGCTGTATTTATCGGACCTGGCTTCCTGCTTCCGGCTATGCAGACACAGACAGCAGCCACTGCCGTAAAGGGAGCATTTGGAATTCCATTTGTAGTAGTAGGAATCGGAATGGTAATTATCGTTGGTGTCGTAACTATGGGTGGTATCAAGCGAATCGGACAGGTAGCAGAGTTCCTTGCACCGATCATGTGCGGCATTTATCTGTTAGTTATGGTCATTATTATGATCGTGAATGCGGAAAGAATTCCATCCGTATTTGGTTCTATTTTTGCAAGTGCATTTGGTAAAGATGCGGTATTTGGCGGAATCGTAGGATCAGCGCTGTCATGGGGAATTAAGAGAGGATTCTTCTCTAACGATGCCGGTAATGGTATGAGTCCGCTGATCTCTGCGACGACAGATACATCCCATCCTGTAAAACAGGGATTGGTTCAGGGCTTTTCCGTATATGTGGATACACTTCTGGTATGTACCTGTACAGGCTTGTCGGTACTTCTTGCGGGTACTTATAATGTAGCTGCAGATGGTGTTGGTGATGTGCTGTTAGTAGAGCATGCGAAAGGTATTCAGTATGGTATCGCATTCATGCAGGAAGCAATGGCAACGACGATCGGACAGGCAGGAGCTATGCTGCTTGCGGTAATCTTGTTTATCTTTATTTTCACAACAATGCTGTCATATTCTTATCAGTTAGAGTCAACATGTAAGTACTTATTTGGTGAAAATAAATGGGTTGTTACATTTGTACGTATTCTGTTCTTGATATTCTGTATGTTTGGTATTCTGATTGATGGAGATACGATCTGGCCGATGGGTGATATCGGTGTAGGATGTATGCTGTGGGTAAATACATTCAGTATTCTGCTTCTGACACCGGTACTGATGCGTATCGTGAAGGATTATGAGAAGCAGAGAGCACAGGGACTGAATCCGCTGTTTGACCCGGCAACGGTCGGAATTGAGGATGAAGCCGGTGTATGGAATCAGTATGTAGAAGAAAAGAAGAAGCGTGGAGATTATGAGAATCCGGCGCTCGGATATGAGAAGAAAAACTAGAGTGTGTTTCCGGCTGAAAATAAGCCGTTATACGAAATCGCGCGTCTTGACTTTCAGAAACATATGTGTTACGATTTTTGTCAGATTAGACAAACGCAATGACGAAGAGAGTACGCAGAAGGAAGTTCTACAGAGAAGTCCCATAAGGCTGAGAGGGATGGATGGAAGACTGCGGAAGATGGCTTCTGAGTGGTGTAGATGAACTGGAATAGCATCTATTGGAGAGATGATGCCAGATAATACAGTAAATCTGCAATGGGTGCGCCCGTTACAGCGTCATGGTGTGATGCACCAGTTGAGACTCCTGCTGTGAGGCTGTGAGTGAAGAGAAGTGGTAACACGATAGATATCGTCTTCTTTGATCTGAAAGGATCAGAGAAGGCGTTTTTCTTTTGTAACATTACGTTTGTTCAAACATTTTAAAATGGGTTAGGAGAGAGAATTATGTGTGAAAAATGTAGTAAACCAAAGTTTTATATGACTACAGCGATTGCGTATACTTCAGGAAAGCCGCATATCGGTAATACTTACGAGATCGTGCTGGCTGATGCAATTGCACGATATAAGAGAAAACAGGGATATGATGTGTTTTTCCAGACAGGTACTGACGAACATGGTCAGAAGATTGAACTGAAGGCAGAAGAAGCCGGTGTAACACCTAAGGAATTTGTAGATGACGTGTCTGGTCAGATTAAAGAAATCTGGGATCTGATGAATACATCTTATGACAAATTTATCCGTACGACAGATCCGGATCATGAGAAACAGGTACAGAAGATCTTTAAGAAACTGTATGATCAGGGAGACATTTACAAAGGATCTTATGAAGGTATGTATTGTACTCCATGTGAGTCTTTCTGGACAGAGTCTCAGTTAGTAGACGGTAAATGCCCGGACTGCGGACGTGAGGTTCAGCCTGCACAGGAAGAGGCATATTTCTTCAAAATGAGTAAGTATGCAGATCGTCTGATCGAGCATATCAATACACATCCGGAATTTATTCAGCCAGTATCCAGAAAGAATGAGATGATGAACAACTTCCTGCTTCCGGGACTGCAGGATCTGTGTGTATCCAGAACCTCCTTTAAATGGGGAATCCCGGTAGACTTTGATGACAAGCATGTCGTATACGTATGGCTGGATGCGCTGACCAACTACATTACCGGAATTGGATATGATGCAGATGGCAACAGCAGCGAAATGTATAAGAAGAACTGGCCGGCAGACCTGCATCTGATCGGTAAAGATATTATCCGTTTCCATACCATTTACTGGCCAATCTTCCTGATGGCACTGGGTGAGCCATTACCGAAACAGGTATTTGGACATCCATGGCTGCTGCAGGGTGATGGCAAGATGAGTAAATCTAAAGGAAATGTGCTGTATGCAGATGAACTGGTAGATTTCTTTGGAGTAGATGCGGTACGTTACTTCGTATTGCATGAGATGCCGTTTGAAAATGATGGTGTGATTTCATGGGAGCTGATGGTAGAGCGTCTGAATTCAGACCTTGCCAATACACTGGGTAACCTGGTAAATCGTACCATTTCCATGACGAACAAATACTTTGGCGGAAGTGTAACAGATAAGGGTGTGGCTGAAGCTGTAGATGCTGATCTGAAGGCTGTTGTAGAGAATACACCGAAGGTTGTTGAGTCTAAGATGAATGATCTGCGTGTGGCAGATGCGATTACAGAGATCTTTGCACTGTTTAAACGATGCAACAAATATATTGATGAGACGATGCCATGGGCACTGGCAAAAGATGAGGCTGCAAAGGATCGTCTGGAGACAGTACTGTACAACCTGATTGAGAGCATTAAGGCCGGCGCAAGAGAGCTGGAGCCATATATGCCTGAGACATCAGAGAAGATCCTGGCACAGCTTGGAGACGGTAAAGTAACCGAGAAGCCTGAGATTCTGTTCCAGAGACTGGATCTTGAAGAGGTTATGAAGAAAGTCGAAGAGCTTCATCCGCCGATACAGAAAGAGCCAGAGCAGAAGGAAGAGGAAGATGTGATCGATATCGAAGCAAAACCGGAGATCACATTTGACGACTTTGGCAAAATGCAGTTCCAGGTAGGCGAGATCATTGCCTGCGAGGAAGTGAAGAAGTCTAAGAAACTGCTGTGTTCACAGGTGAAGATCGGAAGCCAGGTAAAACAGATCGTATCTGGTATTAAGAAACAGTACAGTGCAGAAGAGATGGTAGGTAAGAAGGTTATGGTTCTTGTGAACTTGAAGCCAGCAAAGCTTGCCGGAGTACTGTCTGAGGGTATGCTGCTGTGTGCAGAGGACGCAGACGGTAACCTGTCATTGATGACACCTGAGAAAAATATGCCTGCAGGAGCAGAAATCTGCTAATAGGAATATCTGGAGGAATTATGATATTTGACACGCATGCGCATTATGACAGTGAACAGTTTGATGAAGACCGCGAGACCCTGCTTGCTTCTATGAAAGAAGCAGGCGTGGGTATGATCGTCAATGTGGCAGCATCCTATGAATCCTGCTTCGAAGTGCCGAAACTGGCGGAGAAGTATCCATTTATGTATGCGGCAGTCGGCGTGCATCCGGATGAAGTGGGCGACCTGAATGAAGAAACATTTGCCCGTATGAAAGAACAGTTCAAGTTGGATAAGGTAGTGGCTGTCGGTGAAATCGGTCTGGATTACTACTGGGACAATGAGCCACACGAGATGCAGAAGAAATGGTTCATCCGTCAGCTTGATCTGGCAAGGGAACTGGATCTTCCGGTGATGATCCATAGCCGTTCGGCGGCAGCAGATACCATGGAGATTATGAAAGAACATGGCCAGGGACTGCGGGGGATTATCCACTGTTATTCGTATTCGCTGGAAATGGCAAAAGAGTATGTGAAAATGGGCTATCATATCGGCATCGGTGGTGTGGTGACATTCAAGAATGGCAAGAAGCTGAAAGAAGTTGCTGAGGCGATTCCGCTGGAATCCATTGTGCTGGAAACGGACTGTCCGTATATGGCTCCGGAACCATTCCGCGGTAAGCGGAACAACTCTTCTTACATTCGATATGTGGCAGAGGAGATCAGCAGACTGAAAGGGATTACGGCAGAAGAAGTGATCCGTCAGACGGAAGAGAATGCGAAAAAGCTGTTATTAAATGAATAAGAATGTAGATAAAGAAAGGGAGATATTACATGAGTGGTATCTCCCTTTTGTGTAATCTTTTATATGTTACATTGTGAAAACATGAATCCAAAATTGAAATAACTATTTACATATGTTATACTTTAAGTCTGGATAAACTGAAAACCAGGTTACAAAAAATTCATTGATATTTCATTTTTTATTTGTTTCTATTGAAGATATTTTCATGTATAATAATCAGTAAACTAAGGAGGATAACATGACGGAACCTACACTTGGCAACCCGCAGAATACGATTGAGATTCTGAAGAAGTATAATTTTACATTTCAGAAGAAGTTCGGACAGAACTTTCTGATTGATACGCATGTGCTGGACAAGATTATCGCGGCGGCAGAGATTACGAAGGATGATTTTGTACTGGAGATCGGTCCCGGTATCGGTACGATGACGCAGTATCTGGCGCAGGCAGCAGGCAAGGTGGCAGCAGTGGAGATTGATAAAGCATTGATTCCGATTCTGGGTGACACATTGTCTGCATATGATAATGTTATGATCATTAATGAGGATGTGCTGAAAGTGGACATCCAGAAGCTGGTAGAAGAGGAAAATGGTGGTCGACCGGTAAAAGTGGTGGCGAATCTTCCGTATTACATCACTACACCAATTATCATGGGATTATTCGAGAAGCATGTGCCGATCGAGAGTATTACCGTTATGGTACAGAAGGAAGTGGCAGATCGCATGCAGGTAGGACCGGGCACGAAGGACTACGGCGCATTGTCGCTGGCGGTGCAGTATTATGCGAGTCCATATATCGTGGCAAATGTTCCGCCGAATTGTTTTATGCCGAGACCGAAGGTGGGATCTGCAGTAATCCGTCTGACAACGTATGACAAACCGCCGGTGGAAGTGGACGATGAGAAGCTGATGTTTCGCATTATACGTGCATCCTTTAATCAGCGCCGTAAGACACTGGCGAATGGACTTAAGAATGCGGCGGACCTGGATATTCCAAAGGAGCTGATCGCAGAGAGTATTGAGTCATTGGGACACGGACCATCAGTACGAGGTGAGGCGCTTACGTTGGAAGAATTTGCGGCACTAAGCAATTACATCAGCAGAGGACTTTAGGCTTAGGAGATATTTGTAATAGAGTTGAGGCAGATATTTGGTAACAGGAGAATAGAGTAAATTGGGAAAGGAAGGGACTTATGAGCAAGTTTGTGACAAAAGATTTGTTTGAGATTACACCGGAAATTGCGCATTTGGCTGCATTGTGCGAGGAAAGTAATGCCATTGACAGGGAACTGTATGGGAAATACGATGTAAAAAGAGGCCTCCGTGATATGAACGGTAAGGGCGTGCTTGCAGGACTGACAAATGTATCGGACGTGCGCGCGAAGAAGATCGTGGATGGCGAGGAAGTTCCTTGTCCCGGCAATCTGTATTACCGAGGTTATAACATTAAGGATCTGGTCAATGGATTCCTGAAGGAAGACCATTATGGATTTGAAGAGATCGCATATCTGCTTCTGTTTGGGGAACTGCCGACCAGACAGGAGCTGGCAGACTTTCAGGTGATGCTGTCTGACAGACGGACGCTTCCGCCAAACTTTGTGCGGGATGTGATCATGAAGGCACCGAGCCGTGATATGATGAACAGTCTGTCTCGTTCAATCCTGAGTCTTTACCGCTATGATGCAAAGGCAGATGATACGTCGATTCCGAATGTACTGCGTCAGTGCCTGAATCTGATCAGCCAGTTTCCGATGCTGATGGTGTACGGCTATCATGCATATAATTTCCGCAGAGGTCAGGATCTCTTTATCTATGCACCGAGACCGGAGCTGTCCATGGCTGAGAATATCCTGATGATGCTTCGTGAGGATAGACAGTACACGAAGCTGGAGGCGAAGATCCTGGATATGGCGATGGTGCTGCATATGGATCACGGCGGTGGTAATAATTCGACATTTACGACTCATGTGGTTACTTCTTCCGGCACGGATACCTATTCGACGATGACTGCGGCAATGGCATCACTCAAAGGGCCGAAGCACGGTGGTGCGAATATCAAGGTAACACAGATGTTTGAAGATATGATGGGAGTTGTGAAGGACTGGGAGGATGAAGATGAGATCCGCCAGTATCTGTATGACCTGTTGGATAAGAAAGCCTTCGATCAGAAGGGATTGATCTATGGAATGGGACATGCGGTATACTCTGTTTCTGATCCGAGAGCAGAGATCTTCAAAGGTTTTGTGGAACAGTTAGCAGTGGAAAAGGGTTACGAGAAAGAGTATTCATTGTATTCGAAGGTAGAAAGACTAGCACCGGAAGTAATTGGGGAACGTCGCAGAATGTATAAAGGTGTTAATGCCAATGTTGACTTCTACAGTGGTCTGGTATATCAGATGCTGAATCTGCCACAGGCATTGTATACACCGATATTTGCAGCAGCGAGAATCGTAGGATGGAGCGCACACCGTCTGGAAGAGCTGAAGAATGTGGATAAGATCATCCGTCCGGCGTATAAAGCACTGGCACCGCACAGAGACTATATCGAGATGGATGACCGGGGGGATGAGGTATGTTAAAGAAGGAATTTTATTTTCCGTCCAGCGATGGACAGACACAGATCCATGTAATTCAGTGGTTCCCGGAAGCAGGAGTGAAAGCGGTGCTGCAGATTTCCCATGGAATGGTAGAGTATATTGACCGTTATGATGAATTCGCAAGATATCTGGCAGAGCGTGGATTCTGTGTAGTTGGACACGACCATCTGGGACATGGAAAGTCGGTACAGTCACAGGAATATCTTGGATATTTTCATGAAGAAAAAGGGAATCAGTATGTGATCTCGGATATACATAGACTACGGAAAATGACCGAAAAAGAGTATCCGGGTGTACCGTATTTTATGATGGGACACAGCATGGGATCATTCCTACTTAGACAGTATCTGACCATGCGTGCAGAAGGACTGGCAGGAGCTATTGTCATGGGCACGGGAGATATGCCATATGCGTTGCTGAAAGCCGGACAGGCAGTCTGCAAGAGCATCTCACTGACGAAGGGTTGGCATCACAGAAGCCATCTGGTGAATCAGCTTGGAATGGGCGGTTATAACCGTCAATTTGAGCCAAGTGACAGCACCAAAGACTGGATTACTTCAGATGACTCCAAGCGGAAGGAATACGAAGCAGATCCGCTTTGCAATTTCGTATTTACTGTAAATGGATATTATCAGATGTTTGAAGGTATGAAAGTACTGACAAGACGCCATGCAATGGATAAGATTCCTGTGGAGATTCCGGTAATCTTTGTATCCGGTGCAGAGGATCCGGTGGGAAGTAATGGCGTGGGCGTGACCAGAGTATTCCGAAAATACGAAGCACACGGCATGACCGATGTGGAGATGAAGTTATATGCCGGAGACCGGCATGAGATCCTGAACGAGACAGACCGGGAAGAAGTGTACGAAGATCTGTATCGATGGATGGAGAAGAGAATATGAAGCTAAATATAACCAGAGGTTGTGGATTCCACAACCTCTGACTTCTTTTAAGATGGATTATTGCATATGAAACAATCCATGTTCTAATTCATAATCTAAACAAACAGGAAAACAAAATGGAAGCACATTTAAAATACTAAAAAATATGATGATTACTGAAATTATAATGATAACGTTATTTAATAATCCATTTTGGCTACAGTGATACTTCCATAACATGACTACAGAGATAACAAGTAAGATCATCCACAATATTATGATTAGGGCTCCTTCTTTGTAACTCCATGCGCCCGTTGTTTTTTGCATGAATAATATAAATAAAATATGAATCAGATCCAGTAATAATATCTTGCTTCTATATGACATAATATTCACCTTCGATTCGATAGCTATATGCTTATCTTTACCGAATTTCTGGTAAAAAGTCAATAGTTTTAAAAAGATAAAATCAGTTAATTCCTCCGAACAATGAGATGGCTTTTTTGGCATTCTCGGTCACAGCCTGCATACCGAGCATTGCGATATCCCGGTAATAGATTTCACTGTCGCAGTTGATCTTGCGCACACCGTGCTGGATGACCTGTGTGTAATCGTCTTTGCTGATATCTGGTTCTCCGTTCATAACTAATGGAACAGAAAATTCGGAGCCAGTGTTATTTACGTGTTGTAATGCGCCGTAGGAACATGCCAGTGCGCTGATGCCTGTGGCGTCGATAAAGCCACGCACGGCTTCTGTGACATCCTGTTGAGGGATGCCGGCAGGGGCAACACCTTCGACGGAGGCAAAACGGCGGGATGCCATGTGCACGACCGTCTTGGTATTTTCTATGTTTTCTTCATAAGGAAGGGAAGAACCATCATAGGTAACAGAGCTGAAACCGATGATCAGTGCCTGACGGATGTAGTTGATCGTCATGCCGTGATCCAGATGGACACAGACCGGAACAGAAGCTTTCTCTGCCATATCTACCATAAGTGGACCGATGTTGGCAAGTGGAAGCTTTTTTTCATTTTCCTGTGAGTGCATGATGATGACCGGAAAACGAAGTTCCTGGGCAGCATCGAGAACAGCAGTAAGGTTATCTTCGCTCAGGATGTGGAATGCTCCGATGGCGCATTTATTGGCTTCTGCATAATTCAAGATTTCTTTCAGTGTAACTAACATGTTCCGGTCTCCTTCCTGTGAATACTTTTATCATTTATATATCGATGATGTACGGTCTTTGGACACATATACTATATTTATAATTGCGTGAAAATGCAATAATGGTTTATAATATTGATATTAAATCGAAAATAGGACGAAAAACATGCAAAAACAATCAATTATAAACAGGAGAGATAAGAATGATACCTTATGAACGGCATGAAGCAATTATGAATCTGTTACGTGAAAAAAAGTATGTCCGGACAGAACAGCTTAGCAAAGCACTCTATGTCAGTGTGGCGACAATCCGGCGGGATCTTACGGAGATGGAAAAGAATGGTTTTCTGCAGCGTGTCAGCGGCGGGGCAAGAGTAATCGAGGAGCCAAAGGACCGACCGGTGGAATACATGGTCGAAGAAAATGTGCGGAAGAAAAAGCATATTGCCAGACTGGCTTCCCGGTATCTGAGGGATGACCAGAGGATCTCCCTGGATGCAGGATCAACGGTGCTTCAGTTGTGTCCGTATTTTGAGCGGTATAATAACCTGAATGTATTGACCAATGGTCTTTATACGGCATTGGAACTGATGAAGATCGATTCGGTAAATGTCCATCTGCTGGGAGGGAATCTGAACAAGATATTACTGGATACAAAGGGAACGGACACGATGTCCCAGATTGGCATGCATCACAGTGACATTGCATTTATCTCCTGCAGAGGGATTACAGCCAGAGGAAGTTTTGATCCAAATGATGATGAGACTGCCGTGAAACGGGCATTTGCAGAGAATTCTACGAAAGTAGTATTGTTTGCAGACAGCAGTAAATTCAATAAAACGTTCCTGAATGTCAGTCTGGGGTATGATGTAATTGATGCGATTATTTCGGATGCACCATTTCCAGAGGACATTCAGGAGGTTTGTAGAAATAAAAATGTAGAAATGTTGTGGTAATTATCGTTCGTATCAGACGAGATTGATCAGTACGACGCCCAGGCCGATGATGCCGGTGGCGATGTACTGGCGTTTGTTCAGTGTCTCCCGGAATACCAGGTAGTTAATGATATTTACTAACAGGATCAGACTGGCACTGTAGGTCGGATAGACGATGTATGCCGGAAGTCTTGATGCGGCTCGCAACAGGAACAGTGTACAGAGCTGATTCGGGATTCCGACGCCGATACCGATCAGTGCGTCCTGCAGGCTCATACGAGGTTCCTTTTTAAAGAAGAGCAGGATGCTGATCACAAAGGCAGCAAGAAATGTATACAGCACAAAGCAGGTCTGGCTGTCTGCGTTATTATAGCGGCTGAATATTTTGGAGATGGTGTCCAGTGTGCCGCCCAGTAAGAAGACCAGGATCAGTCCGATGTTGAAGTCCGGACGCTCGGAGCTATCTCCGCTGTTCATGAAGATGATGGCGAAGATGCAGAGTAGGAGTCCGGCTATCTGTATGATCTGCGGAATTTCATCAAAGAGAAAAATCGACAGGATCGTAGGAATCAGGATGCCCAGTCTGTTAAATGTGGTTGTTAACGGTGCACCGTTTCTCCGGATACTGATCTGGAGCAGTACCAGTGCGGCAAGGAAGCCGATACCATTTACGATACCGGCGCCCCAGGTCACTGCATTGCCACTCCAGATCAGGGATTTGTCCTGTAACAGCAAGAGGCTTATCAGGCTTCCAGCCAGATAATTCCAGATGTTCAGTGCATAACAGTTGCCGTTATGGTGCTCCGAATAGCGCATCAGGAATGTCATGCACAGATTTGCACAAATGGCAGCAATCAGATAAATCATATATACAGTCTCCCCGAATTAAAGCTTTTCTTCACGCATGAACTGAGCGTTGGTTCCATTGATCGCAAAGAACTCATCAGCTGCACGTTTGCCGATATCATCCGGGCAGTCATTCATCTTAGACATATATTCCATTTCATCTACATTGACCAGCTTCCTGTCTTTCATCACGATCTTACCATTTACAACAGACAGAACAACCTCTTCACCTCTTGCGCTGTATACGATGTTTGGCACCATATTACGCATTGGATACGTATAGATCGGCAGCATAGACGGATGCATATAATCGATGGCAATAAAGTCTGCGCATTTGCCGACTTCCAGAGAACCGATGGTGTCATCCAGTCCCAGCGCCTGTGCACCTTCGATGGTAGCCATACGGAGTGCTCGCCATGCAGGAAGTACCTCTGGATTGGTGTATTTAATCTTGTTGAACAGAGCAACAGATTTCATTTCGCTGATAATGTTGTGGCAGTTATTGCCCGGTGCCTGGTCAGAACCAAGGGCAACCTTTCCTCCTGCTTCCTGGAATGCTGTTGACGGAGGTACGATACCGTCAATAATGCCGATGGAACCCGGGCATACGATCATGCCGGCACCGCTTCTGGCGATGATCTGGGCTTCTTCGTCGGTACAGTCAGTCAGATGTACAGCGATCAGTGTGCTGTCGAGAAAGTTCAGATCCTGCAGGAACTGGGTCGGACGTTTGCCGTAACGCTGCTCAATCTGGTATGTTTCACGGTCACCCTGCTGGGTATGCATATGGATCTTAGTATGACGTTCTTTAGCAATCTTCTGGATTTTTAACAGCAGTTCCGGACTTACAAAGTCAGCACCCTGTGGTCCGAAAAGTACTTTCATACGTCCACCGTCATAGCCATGCCATTTATCATAGAGGGCAATGTTGGCATTCAGGCTTGCTTCGCCCATAGTATCATCAAATTCATAGAGTTCGCCAGGCTTGTAGACTTTTCTTTTTGCAGAGCGAATCATCAGTGTGACGTTTCCGCGGGTACCGAGCTTGGCAATAAAATTGCAGGATGCATCCATATTGGCTTCATAATCACCCATGGTAGTAGTTCCTGCTTTGGCAGCTTCGATGAGGGCAACAGGACAACCGATGTCTTTTTCAGCCTGTGTGGCAGCATTGTCAAATGGCTGCAGTCCGTACATCATCCAGTTGTTAGTATCCTGAGCCAGTCCACGCATGATATTGCAGCTGGTGTGCATATGAGCATCGATAAATCCAGGCAGCAGAATATGATGGCTCATATCAAGCTGTTCTTCCGCTTCGTACTGGTCAGAGAGTTTGTCAATGTCTACGATGTCGATGATCTTGCTTCCGTCTACGACGAGTGCTTTCTTTTCTTCATAGCCGACACCTTCACCTTTCATGGTGTAAATGTGAGGTGCGGTTACGATCAGATCTACTTTTTTCATGTGTCATGTCCTCCTTAATAAAAATCGCGCGAAGCTGATCAACAGATACCGCCCGCGCGTAAATATACATGTTTGAATAAGTTAGGCTGCAGTAGATGTTACGGCAACTTTTTTCTCGTATTTACTCTTTGTCAGTTTTGTCTCTGCTAAAAGTAATACTACTACAAGAACAGCCATCAGTGCAATGCTTGGATAGTACAAATGTGTCAGCCCGCCAAACAGGTAAGAGATGAATGCGGATACACCGATTGTCAGTCCGTAAGGAAGCTGTGTAGATACATGCAGGATGTGGTTACATGATGCTCCTGTAGATGACAGGACGGTTGTATCAGAAATCGGTGAACACTGATCTCCGAACAGACCACCACTGATAACAGCTCCGATTACGTATGGGAGCGGAATGTTAAATGCAACAGCCATTGGGAATGCGATTGGCATCATGATAGACCATACACCCCATGAAGAACCGGTTGCAAATGAGATCAACGCTCCGAATGCAAATACGATGGCAGGTACCAGACCGGCAGTCAGATGAGCCTCAACAATACCGGCGAGGTAAGCACCAACGCCCATCGTGCTTGTAACGGATCCCATAGACCATGCCATGATCAGGATAAATGGTACGCTGATCAGATTGGTCATACCCTGGATGAATCCATTAAATCCTGCATTAACATTAAACAGCCCTGTTGCAACGCCTACGATACCGGCTACGATAGAGCCGACCATGAATCCCATGGTAATAGCAAGGGTAATGCTTGCATTCATAAATGCGCCTCTGAGACCATTTGCCCCGATATCTCCAGTGATAAAGATGGTAGCGAAAATGGTGATGAACAGTCCGAGCATTGGAAGCAGGAAGTTGATCAGACGAAGATTGTAATCTTCCGGCAGTTCCACGTCTTTTTCAGGAACCAGTGGAGTCAGTCCTTCCGGAAGAGGCTCGCCTGTCTCGGCACAACGTTTTTCTTCTTCATACATCGGTCCGATATTCAGTCCGAAGATGGCTACTAAGAATACAGCGATCATAGCGAAGAGACTGTACATATTGAACGGGAACATCTTAATGTACAAGCCCCATTCATTTCCCTTCAGCCCTGCAGCTGCAAGTTCAGTAGCGATCAGACCTGAGATAAAAGGTCCGTAACTGCTGATCGGTGAGAAGGAAGCCAGGTTGCATCCAAGAGAGTCAAGCATGTAAGAAAGTTTTGCTCTGGATACACGTACACGGTCTGTGATCGGACGCATGATCGTTCCGAGGATCAGGCAAGGCTCAGTGTAGCAGAAGATAAATGCGCTGAGAGCGGTGATAACCTGACCTTTTTTCTGTGTGTTGATAGATTTGGTAACCAGCTTTGCAAATGCTTCAGCGGCTCCGGTAATCTTCAGCATGTAAGCAAATCCACCAGCCATGGTAACCAGAACCAGAAGTCCGGCGTTGTATTCGCTTGCAATAGATGGAATCATATATTCGCTGATAATAGCGGTGAATCCTGCAATCGGATTCCATCCTTTGATAATTGTCGCACCAAGCCATACAGCAATAAACAGGGATGGCAGTGTCTGTTTGGTCTTCAGCGCCAGTACAATCGCGATGATTGGCGGCAGAAGGCAGATAATTCCGTATTCCATAATAATTCCTCCAAATCCTTAGATAATGAATAACAACCATCAATAATAAACTATGTCGGTAATTATGCACTTCATTATACAGAAAGTCAATAGTTTTATGCAAAAAAATACAATTTCATGCATAAATATGCATTAATAGCCTGCGTAAATGCATAATGGCGTTTCAATATAAATTGAAACGCCATCGTTAGAATTCATTATAATAACTTTGTTATAAAAGTTCAAGAGTTTTTTAAAAATTATTACCTCTGTCAGCTGCAGCCTTGATGCATTCCATAACAGCACCACGCATACCGCCTGTTTCCAGCTTCTCGCATCCTTCGATGGTGGTTCCTGCCGGAGAAGTTACCATGTCTTTGATCTGTCCAGGGTGAAGTCCTTTTTCAAGGATCATCTTGGAAGTTCCGAGGCAGGTCTGTGCAGCCAGCCTGTAAGCTGTTGCACGAGGAAGTCCCTGTTTTACACCGCCATCAGCCAGTGCTTCGATAAACATAGCTGCATAAGCCGGACCGCCGCCGCTGAGTGCGCATACAGCATTGATCAGGTGTTCAGGAACCATTTCTACGATACCGATTGTTTCATATAATGTCTTAGCTGCTGTAAGTTCATCCTCTTTCAGGTCATTGTCTGAGCACAGTGCAAATGCTCCTTCGTATACCATAGCCGGAGTGTTTGGCATGATACGCAGGATACGAGGGGTTCCGTCAGTCATACTCTGCAGCTTCTCGACAGATGTTCCTGCAACGATAGACATGAGAGCCTTACCGTCCAGAGATTTCTCGCACATAGCCAGTGCTTCTGCTGCGTTCTGAGGCTTTACAGCAAGCAGGATAAGTTCTGATTTGTCACATACCTCAGCGTCATTGGCAGCAACGGTAACACCCCATCCGGCAGCCTTTTCACGCATCTTCGGGTTGATGTCGTATACATAGACATTTTCCTTGGCGATAACGCCGCTTTCGAGTGCACCATAAAGGATTGCACCGCCCATATTGCCACATCCGATAATTCCAAGTTTCTTTGTAATCATTTCGATCACCAGTCCTTTCTTATCTTATATATATGATGTTGGGGCGAGTCCCAAGGTCTTTCATCCACTTATGAGCGAGCTCATGTGGATTTAGACCTTTTGACCCTGGCATCTATATATTAAATTCATTCGTGTGTATTGTGCCATTCCCAGGCTTTTTCGATGGCGCCCGGGGTCTCCATCAGGAGCTTTGTACCTTCTGCCATACATCTGGCAGCATAAAGCATACCTTTGTGACCAATGCTCATGCCGGCCTGTTTGGCGGCAGCCCAGTGATGGAGCGGCGTGCCCTTGCACATGGTCGCTGCACTGATTGTGATCAGTGGAATTGTATGGCTGACCTGTGAAGCGTCCGTACCGATAGAAATCGGCACCGGAGCATTTTCTAACGGTTCCAGTTCGGTAAAGTATACGCCGTGGTTCTCGAAACCAGCTTCTTTGCTGATGTCTGCCGCAAATTTAAGTTCTTCATCGGTGTATTCCGGCACCGGAATGCGTGTCATAGCATCGTAGTAGAGTTCTGCCAGCACGCGGTTTACTTTCATTTCCTTGCAGCTCTTGACCAGCTCAATGTCTACGGTCGTGCCGGTCATCAGCGCAGCACCTCTTGCACAGTCGTCTACCCGGCGACTGGCGTCCTCGGTGCGGGAACGCTTGGCAGAGCGGATAAAGTAATTCGTCTTAGCAATGTCCGGGACTACATTTGCCGGAATGCCATTGTCCAGATATGCATAATGCATGCGCACATCGTCAGAGACATGCTCGCGCAGATAATTGACTCCGATATTCATCAGTTCCGCAGCATCCAGTGCGCTCCGTCCATTTTCCGGTGACTTGGAAGCATGGGCGCTGATGCCGTGGAAGGTGTAATTCTTAATGTCCTGGGACTGCCAGATGTCATTGCTGATGCGGTTGCGGTCAAATGGATGCCACATGACGCCCACATCCAGCTCATCGAAGACACCGGCGGCATTCATGACAATCTTACCGGACATGATCTCTTCGGCAGGACAGCCGTACACAATGATTGTTCCCTGTGCGCCGGAAGCAGTCATATCTTCTTTGAGAGCGCAGGCAGCAGCGCAGACCGCAGTTCCGAGAAGGTTATGTCCGCAGGCGTGACCGATCTCCGGCAGTGCATCGTATTCTGCCAGAAATCCAAGCATTGGCTTGCCGGAACCCCAGACAGCGGTAAATGCAGTGTCGATACCAGCTGTTTTCCAGGTTACCCGGAATCCCTGCGTTTCCAGAAAGTCCGCCAACCGTTTGGATGAATACGTCTCCTGATAAGCGGTCTCCGGATGACAGAAAATATCACTGGCAATGTGGATCAGTTCTTTCTTATTAGTAGTAAGCCAGTTTTCAATAAGATTCATAAAAATAATTCCTTTCGCATAGATATAATAATGTCAGTTTCCATGGACAAGCTACACTTCAAATGGATAGATCTCATCCAATGAAATGGTATCCAACACATCCAGATATTCCTGACCGAAGGTATCCACATACTCGGCAAGAGCCAGTGTGACAGCTTTCTCTCCGGCAGCGCCTAACTGTTTGGTCAGGACGCGGGTAATGGTGTGCATCAGATGTGCTGTATGGAAATTGAAATCTTTCATGCAGGATGTGCCAAGTTCCTTTTTCTTAGCGGCAAGAGCTTCATTGTCCTCAGCAGATAACGGATGCCCCCAGTCGAATTTACAGCAGTCACCGCCCCAGCTCATAGAAGTGCTGATCGGTGTACATGTAAAATCCGGTCGGAATCCCTGATAGACAGCATTGTCAACATTGACACAGTAGTATTTGCCGTATTCGGTAATGTGGTGCTTCTGCCAGGCTTCACACCAGGCGCATTTGGAAATGTAGGTCTGCAGTGTCGGCTCCGTACAGAGCTGGCCAAATTCCATCTGTCCCGGGTAGTCAGGCTTCCACTCGCCGTAAGCCTGATTCGTCATGGTATTCAGCGGATCCCCGTGTGTCTGTGCATTAAGAGCCATGCGCCGTCCCCGTTCTTTACCATATTTGGTCATGGCATCCAGAATGGCGTCCTTTCCGCGATTGCCGCAGAGGCGGATTGCATGTTTGGATAGAAAGGCAAACATCATCGCATGGTGTTCAATCTGACAGACTGTATGAGACGTATTCATAATAATTACCTCCATAAGTATCATAGTCGGGGCTTCTGCCCATTAGCATGATTCAATAACAGTAGTATAGCATACATGAGAGAGTGTGACATCATGTTATTACGTGCTTTTTGATTGCCTGACACTTGTAAACATGGTATATTATAATTAGATTTTTGTCATATTGAACAAAAAATTATAGAAATAAAAAGCTGGGAGTGGTGAAAATGTATCAGAAAGAATATGAACGCTGGCTGAATACAGATCTGGAAGACGCGGATCTGAGACCGGAATTAGCGGGAATTGAAGGTAATGATGATGAGATCAAGGAGCGTTTTGCACTGGCATTGAAGTTCGGAACAGCCGGACTTCGTGGTGTGTTGGGAGCAGGAACGAACCGTATGAATATTTATGTAGTACGTCAGGCAACACAGGGACTGGCTAACTGGGTAAAGACACAGGGTGGAAGCCAGACGGTAGCAATCAGCTACGACAGTCGTCTGAAGAGTGATGTATTTGCCAAGACTGCAGCAGGAGTGTTGGCAGCCAATGACATTCAGGTAAGAATCTACGACGCACTGATGCCGGTACCGGCTCTGTCATTTGCAACACGTTATTATAAGTGTAATGCAGGTGTTATGGTGACAGCGTCCCACAATCCTGCCAAGTATAACGGATATAAGGCTTACGGACCGGACGGATGCCAGCTGACCGATGATGCGGCAGCAGTAGTATATGAAGAGATCCAGAAGACGGACGTGCTGACAGGTGCCAAATACATGTCATTTGCAGAAGGTGTAGAAAAAGGTCTGATTCATTTCGTAGGAGATGACTGTAAGAAAGCACTTTATGATGCAATCGAGTCCAGACAGGTTCGTCCGGGTCTGTGCAAGACAGCCGGACTGAAGCTTGTATACAGCCCGTTGAATGGTTCGGGATTAGTGCCGGTAACACAGGTATTAAAGGATATCGGCGTGACAGATATTACTATCGTGCCGGAACAGGAATATCCAAATGGATACTTCACCACATGCAGCTACCCTAACCCGGAGATCTTTGAGGCTCTGGAACTGGGACTGAATCTTGCAAAGGAAAAGGGCGCAGATCTGATGCTCGCTACAGACCCGGATGCAGACCGTGTAGGTATCGCGATGAAGTGCCCGGATGGATCTTATGAGCTGGTAAGTGGCAATGAAGTAGGTGTACTGCTTCTGGATTACATCTGTGCAGGACGTATTGAGAAGGGGACGATGCCGGAGAACCCAGTAGCAGTGAAGTCTATCGTATCCACACCACTGGCTGATGCAGTAGCGAAACATTACGGCGTAGAACTCCGTAATGTATTGACAGGATTCAAATGGATCGGTGATCAGATCGCCAAGCTGGAAGCTGACGGAGAAGTAGACCGCTTTATCTTCGGATTTGAGGAAAGCTACGGATATCTGGCAGGACCATATGTAAGAGACAAGGATGCCGTAATCGGATCTATGTTGATCTGCGAGATGGCAGCATATTATAGAAGTATCGGAAGTTCTCTGAAACAGAGAATGGAAGAGATCTACAGTGAGTACGGACGTTACCTGAACAAGGTAGACAGCTTCGAGTTCCCGGGACTTACCGGTATGGATAAGATGGCGTCTATTATGCAGGGACTCCGTGATAACCCGCCGACAGAGATCGGAGGCGTGAAGGTAGTCAAAGCTACCGATTACAAGAAGACGGAAGAGACCGGACTTCCGGCAGCTAATGTACTGATCTACAGCATGGAAGACGGAGCAACCGTAATCGTGCGTCCGTCCGGTACAGAGCCAAAGATCAAGACATACTTCACCACACTTGGTAAAGATCTGGCAGAAGCTCAGGCAAAGAAAGATCAGTTGGCAGAAGGACTGAAACCGATTCTTGCATAAAGGCAGAATATAAAACAGGGCGTGTGAAAAAAACGAGAGTTTTTTCATGCGTCCTTTTTTAGATTCTGTCATGGTTCTGGTGTCTCCGGCCTTGGTTGCAGCTACTATCAAAGCTATGTCATCTTTTACCGCATCAACATTTGCACCAATGTAATAGAATATCTCATCATATGGACCGGAACTCATCCAATAGCTGCGAAGCTGGCTGTATGTCAGAGCTCCGATAACGGAACGGGGATTGTACAACTTTGTCCCTGGGGCAGTTTCATAACCATCGTACCATAAGACTATTATTTTCGCTTTATACATCAGGAAATTGGAAACATTGGAAAAAATGGTGAAGGTATATCGGGAGGTGAAAAGCAAAAAATAGGAATCGTGAGAACACTGGCAAAAGACGTGGATCATGTAATAACTGTGCATAAGTAAAGGCTTTCAAAAAGCTGAATTGCTATCAACGCCCAGCTCATGGTATAATTTTCACAAAGTTATGATTCAGGCAAAGAATGAGGAAAAAGTGAGGATATCATCTATGAAGAACAGGATAATGCGGATAGCAATGACACTGAGCATGCTGATGATTCCGGCTCTGGTGACAGGGTGCGGATATTCCGAAAAGCAGATTCAGCAGGAGTTAAGCTATCAGGAACCGGATCAAAAAGAACTGCATGAGGAGTATCAGTATCTGGCGGAGGTCAATGAGGGCGACGGGGTTGCAACAGGACTGATCAATGAATATGGAGAGTGTGTGGTTGCGTGCATGTTCGATGAGATCACCATGGGCATGACGGATGAAGGATTCCGGATCCTTGCCTACAAGTCTGTTTCTACGGATAAGCAGGGTGAATCAGAAGCAAAGCGGTATTATGTGCTGGATGAGAGAGGTCAGATACTGGAGGAGCATGGAGAAGGAATCGAAGAAGAGGGCGGCGGCTATTATGACGGAGAGGCACTGCTGGAAGAGATGGATAATTATACGCCGGTAGAAGCAGAGGAAGAGACAACAGAGGCTGATTCTGCTCCGACAGATGTCGAGATCGTTACAACGGATGATGGCGATTATGAGCTGGTGGATCAGAGTGGAAAGGTATTGATATCAGATGAAGATGTGGGCGGTATGGGAGCGTCTGACATTATAAGTATGTATTTTACCAGGGACGGGAAGTATGTGATCGCAGATACCGGCAGCATGTTATATGATGAAGACGAACTGCCGATCGGTGGTAATGTGCTATTTGATCTGGAGGGCAATGTGAAGCGTTCTAATGATTATGAAAGCATTTCATATGGCGGTGACAATGGGTGGCTATGTGTGCATAACAAGAAGACAAATCAGACCGTATATCTGAACAGTGATCTTAAGACAGAATTGGATCTGGGGGATGCCTATGGAGCTGCCGGTGATTTTAAGAAATGTCTGCGGCGGCAGTAAGTTTATCCATGCACATTAATAAATGCGATACTCTGTGTGTGTTTGATGATTTCAGCAAGGAGGCCGTAGAAGAACGGATCCATAAGCTGAATCCAAAAGCAGAAGTGATTTTTGTATCAGCAAAGACCGGAGAAGGATTTGAATCCTGGGCTGAATGGCTTAGAAAAGAAGTAAAAGAGTGGCAGAAGTAATGAATTTTTGACCCTGGTATCTATTAAATATGACATTATCGTAAGGCAGATATATGACTCTCGGGCGATACCCCCCAGAAGAGTTATATATCTGCCTTCTTTTTGTCGAAAATTAACTGGCAAATGTTGGTATGCCTGTCACAAAAATTGCATATATTCTTACTACAGCCTTGAAAAGTGCACAGAGAAAGGGAGGGGCGGATGTGAAGAAGAGAAGATATCATGGACAGTCCAGGAAGAGCCGGCTGCTGGCGGTGATGCTTGTTATGGCAATGCTTCTTGGAATGAGTACTATATCGGTCTATGCAGGTGAGCTGACAGGGGATATATCTATGGAACAGGTGGATGTAGATGTGGGGGAAGCAGGGACGCAGAAGGATACGACCGAAAGTACTGCCCAGGAGAAAACGGACAAGGTACAGGAAGAGATGGAACCGTCTGAGGATGATCAGCCTGAAACAGAACAGACAGAAGAGAGCCAGACAGAGGATGTGACGGCATCTCCCCTCATGATGAATCTCCAGCAAAGCACTGTCAGGAAAGTAGTGCCGGAGCATCATAAATATATCCGATATAACGGCAATGACAGCTATACGCTGACATTGGATGTTAAAGGAGCCTATGCTTCCGAAAGTATCAGACCAAAAGTAGATGTCCTGCTTATCATAGATAAGTCCGGGAGTATGAACGAAGAAATCAGAAATGGGTATAAGCGACAGTCTAAGATGGCTGTATTGAAAAATGTAGTGTCCGGGACAAATGGTCTTACAGAAGCAATTCTCGGAACCAGATCCACACTGGATGCGAGGATGGCTGTTGTGAGTTACAGCGGAAATAAGAGTGACGGAACATACAACGATGCCTGGGCAGAGCAGGTATGGACGGACAGCAAAGCAACGATTGATAACAGTGTGAAGAGCATAAGCGCTTATGGCGGTACGAATTGGGAAGCAGGTCTTCGGACAGGGGCAGAGTTGCTTGGAAAATGCAGGTCAGATGCACAGAAAATCGTAGTGTTCCTGTCAGATGGAGAACCAACATTTTATTATAACAGTCGGGGTGATACCGCTGGTAATGGCAGCAGTTATGATTCTGATGCTTACAATCATGCACAGAGCCAGCTCAGACAGATTACCGGATTAAATGCATTTTATACCATTGGATTCGGTTCAGTGTGGGGAAGCGGTAATACCAGAATGTCAGATCTATTGAAGAGCTCCAGTGCATCGGCTACAAAATATTACAAAGCAGCAGACAGTGATCAGTTAGCGGATGCATTTAAAGAAATTGCAGAGAGTATCGAGTATACCTGCCGGGATGTGACGATCACAGATGTACTCAGTGATTATGTGGAATTACCGGATAATAGAATGAATTATACTGTGACAGCAACAAAAGGAGGGGTAACAACGAATATTACCCGGGAGGGAACAGTTCAGGTGCAGTATCATGCGGATACTAAGACTGTTACAGCAGCATTTAAAAGTGGTTTTGTATTAGATAAGGATACCGTGTATGCAGTGAATTTCGAAGTGAAACCGACGCAGAAAGCATATGACGAATATGCTGATCAGAATGGTGTCTATCCGCATACGGGAAGTGCAGGAAGTGATGCACCGGGTAATGCGACAAGTGCAGAAAAGAATGGATTCTACTCCAATGTTAATGAAAAAGTGTCTCTTACCTATACCTATGGTACAGACGGCGCGGCACCAGATACGGATGCATATCAGGAAAAACCGGTTGTGCAGGTATCAGATACACAGATTGCAGTAACTAAGAGATGGGAAAATACGAACCAGAATACAAATCTTCCAGATCAGGTTGTAATTCGGTTATATCAGGATAACGAGCAGACCGAATATCGGACATTAACGCTTAATGCGGAGAATCAGTGGGCGGGAACATTTATCCATGTGGCAAAGGGACATACTTATCGAATCGCAGAAGACGCTGTGGATGGATATGAATCAGAGATTACCGGTGATGCCGAACAAGGATATGCGGTAACCAATACACGGATGCCGTCACTGACTGTTCAGAAAAAAGTGGAAGGAAAGCTTGGAGATAAGACGAAGCAGTTTGAAATAAAGATCCGTCTGGCAGACAAGGATGGGAATCCGGTAACCGGAAGCTACGGAGGAGTGGAATTTGACAGCCATGGCGAAGCGGTAGTTTCGCTTTGTGACGGTGAACAGGTATGCATCGAGAAACTGCCGGTAGGAACCGGCTATCAGGTGACAGAAGTTCTGGCAGATAAGGAAGGATATCAGACATCTTATGAAACATGTGAAGGAACCCTGTCTGCGGATCGAACGGCAACGGTTATTAACCGATATATGGAAGAAATTCCGGATTCCGGTATCCATGACGTTGGCAGCTTTGCGGTGGGCAGTGCACTGGTATTAATGGCGGGCGCTGGCATGTTATGCATCGCATTGATCAGACGACGGAGAAATGATTGAAATGGAAAAGAAACAAAATAATTCACTTTTCGCAGATGTGAAGTGGTTGCTACTGAAAATATTGTTACTGGGAATCATTTTTGCAGTGGTATGGATCTTTCTGCTTGGAATCTGCCGGAACGGCGATGAATCGATGAATCCTGCAATCCGGGCAGGCGATCTGGTAATTTATGACCGGCTCACACAGGAGTATCACACAGGAGATGTAGTGGTAATTAAGCAGGATGGCGGCAGGCAGATACGAAGAGTGGCAGCAGTATCTGGCGATGTAGTGGATGTGACAGAGGAAGGACTAAACGTCAATGGTTATCAGCAACAGGAAGCAGATATCTATACAGAGACATTACCGTATAAGAATGGAATTGAGTATCCCTTAACAGTAGGGGAAGGTCAGATATTCGTGTTGGGAGATAACCGGATATCGGCAGAAGACGGAAGAATCTATGGAACGACCGATCTGAAGGATGTCCAGGGCGTAGTGATGACAGTGATCAGAAGAAGAAATATATAAGTGAATGCATTGGGTAAAAAGCGGTGGGCTTTTTATAAATAAGAATTTGAGGAGGAGAAGATATTATGATGCAGTCTAAAAAATTTCGAGCACTGGCAATGGTGGGAGCACTGACTATGGCAGTGTGTACCGGTACAACAGCAATGGCAGAGGAAGCAGCTCCGATGGGAAATTCACCGGAGATTCAGAAGATATTCCAGATGTCAGAAGGAATGGATGTGCCATCTGTTTCTTTTAAATTCACATTAGAGAAAGTAACGGCAGATGCACCAACGGCTCAGGTGTCACCGATTAATTATAACAGCAACACAGATAAAGGGAATCTGACCAATGGAGTCTATCTGATGCGGAAAAATCAGCAGATCAATTTTGGGGAATTTCCCCATGCAGGAAAATACACTTATAAGGTGACAGAGGTTAATGAGAGTGTGACAAATACGAATATAACCTATGATCAGAACACTTATTATATGGATGTGTATGTAGAGAATACCGAGAATGGACTTCAGATTGCCAATACTGTGGCAAGAGATGGAGAGAATAAAACACCGGCTTTAAGTTTCCTGAACACGTATCGCAGACAGGATGCATCGCTGACGGTAACAAAGCATACGAGCGGTTCCGGTGACCATGATCTGGCTGATAAGACGAAGGACTTTGATTTTACAATTACCATGTACCGGGCAGCAACAGATGACAATACATCTTATACCGGTAAGATCGGCAATGAAACCGTTACACTGAACTTTGGAACCGGAACAACTGCAACAGCATCATTTAAACTGCATGATGGCGAGAACCTTGTGTTTACAGGACTGGCAGCAGGTACACGTTACAAAGTGGTAGAAACAGGGGCAGCAGATGATTATACACCTGGCGTAAAAGTTGTGGAAAATGGAACTGCGACAGTAAATAAAACAGCATCTTCTGAGCCAGAGTCGCTTGCTACAGCAGATGGAAATGCAACCAATTTGATCGGTGAAAAAGAGAATACTGTTGATTTTACCAATACCTATAAAAATGTGCCAATCACAGGTGTGATCATGAACCATATGACTGCTATCGTATTGATTTTGGCAGCAGTGAGTGCTATGGCAGTTCTGTTCCTTACAAAACGCAGACAGATGCGTTAGCAATCGATACGATAGAAAGCTGATGTGACAGGGGCAGAGATACAGCCAGGAGATGGATACGATGAAGAGAAGTGTTATCAGGGTATTGGATGAACTGGTGAATCTGATTGTGCTGGTGATTGTTCTGATCCTGGGAGGGTACGGCGTGTACACTTTATGGGATGACAGGCAGATATATCAGCGTGCAGATATGGAAAATTATGAGACCTGGCGACCGGAAGAGGATGATGATCTTTCGTTCCGGGAACTGCAGGCGATCAATCCGGAAGTGATCGGATGGCTTACAGTATATGGAACGAAGATTGATTATCCATTTGCACAGGCAAACAATAACACCAAATACGTGAATACGGATATTACCGGAGAATTCGCTCTGTCAGGAAGTCTGTTCCTGGATTGCCGGAATGCCGCAGATTTTACCGATCTGAATCATGTGATCTATGGTCATCATATGGAAAAAAAGACCATGCTTGGTGAGCTGGAGTGTTTTGCAGAACGACCATTTTTTGAAGAACATCGGTATGGCAGGCTGTATTATAATGGTCGGGATCATGGACTGGAATTTATCGCATTTCTGGAAACAGACGCATACGATGATATGATCTACAACGTGACACTGACAGAAGATGAGCAGGAGAAATATCTGTCCTGTCTGCGTGAAAAAGCAATGTATTATCGGGAAACGGAACTGTCTGCGAAGGAACATTTTCTGACCCTGTCGACCTGTGATTCTGGCAGGACAAATGGAAGGTATGTACTGGTTGGGAGAATCATAAAAAAGGAAGTGGAAATGTGAAAATAGAAATAAAAAAGTTAATATTATGTGCCGCCGTCAGTTTGATTCTGCTTCCGGCAGAAGAAGTACTGGGAGCGGAACAGATGGTATCTGTCATGATTCCTGTTGTGCAGCAATTTGAGACCAGGAATAAGCTGCCAGATAAGATGAATCAGACATTCCGGTATGAATTGCTCCGGGAAGAACAGGATGCCCCGATGCCGGATGAAAGTGACGGAGACCGGTATGTATTTGACATGAAAGGAAGCGAAAAAAACGAGGTCGGACCGATCACATATACGCGTGCTGGAATATGGCATTATACGCTGAAACAGTCTGTTCAGAAGGAAGAAAAGGGTTATGATTATGATAAACAGACTTATGAGATCTCAGTGTATGTAGAGAATCTGACAGACGGCGGTCTGGGGGTACAGATGATCGTGGTCAATAAAGAGGGTAATAAAGTGGATGAGATACGGTTCAAAAACGGTTATACCGGAGAGAAGACAGGAAACGTAGCGCGGACAGGAGACGTGTCAGATATCGGTCTGTGGATTATATTGCTGGCGGTGTCCGGTGTGGTTGCTGGAAAAGCAGTGCATAAGAAACGACCGGCTTGATAAGCCGATCGGAGAAGAAGAAAAAATCTATATAAGAGATGCCAAAGCATCTTAACTTTTAGGCGAAGTCCGGCGGTTGTGTGAAGCGATTCTACACAACCGCCGTCTTCTATCATTAGGTGTTTTGTTTTCCTGTTGATGATTATAGTATATCGAAGGAATGTGACCAAAATATGTAAGATCTGGAAAATAAGTGTGAAGTTCCTTAAGAAACTGTTAGGGAAATATGTAGAATTTAATTAGAGTGCACTCTGTTTCGTGGAAAAAATGTCATACCCGTTAAATAAACTACTTATGTAGATGCTATTCTTTTTTACAGGATCTTTTGATAAAATATGTGTAATTACGTATATCAGAGAGGAGCTGGTCTTAATGAGCAGACTGGAACTTAGGACTCCGAATCGTACACACATTGTAATGGAAGAACTGTACAAGGATTTGGAACGGAGAATAGAATCAAGCCCGCCGGGATTATGTCCGGTAGATATGTCCAGAGCATTTCTGGAGCTGTGTCATGCACAGACCTGTGGCAAATGTGTACCATGCCGTATTGGTCTTGGACAGCTGAACCATTTTATCAAGGATGTACTGGATGGAAATGCTACGATGGAGACGCTGGATACTATGGAGGCAACGGCCCTTTCTATTATGGAATCAGCGGACTGTGCCATCGGATATGAAGCAGCACATATGGTGTACAAAGGACTGGTGGGATACAGGGATGACTATATCGAGCACATCCGCCACGGAAGATGTACCTGTACTTATAGCCAGCCGGTACCTTGTGTGGCACTCTGCCCGGCGCATGTAGATATACCGGGATATATTGCATTAGTGGGAGAAGGACGGTATGCAGATGCAGTTCGTCTGATCCGTAAGGACAATCCATTCCCAACGACATGTGGATTTATCTGTGAGCGTCCATGTGAGTTACGGTGCCGGAGAAATATGGTGGACGATTCGGTCAATATCAGAGGACTGAAGCGTGTTGCTGCTGATTTTGCAGGAGAAGTGGAACCGCCGAAATGTGCGCCGTCAACAGGTAAGAAAATCGCGGTACTTGGTGGAGGTCCGGGAGGATTAAGTGCAGCTTATTATCTGCAGCTGATGGGACACCAGACTACTGTATACGAGATGCTGCCGAAGCTTGGCGGTATGCTGCGCTATGGTATTCCGAATTACCGTCTGCCGAAGGAACGTCTGGAGGACGATGTGAATGCGATCCTGAAGACAGGTGTACAGGTAGAATATGGTAAGAAGATTGGTCAGGACATCACTATTCAGGACCTGCGTGAGCAGTATGATGCGGTGTTGATTACAATTGGCGCAAGTACGGATAAGAAGCTTGGACTGGAAGGTGAGGACTCCGAGGGCGTAATGTCAGCTGTACAGTTCTTGAGAAATATCGGGAAAAATATCATTACGGATCTGACTGGTAAGGAAGTAGCAGTGATTGGCGGCGGTAACGTGTCCATGGATGCGGTACGTACGGCGAAACGTCTGGGTGCAAAGAAGGTCAGCATTGTATATAGAAGAAGAATGGCGGATATGACAGCACTTCCGGGCGAGATCAACGGAGCAGTGGCTGAGGGAATCGAACTGCAGACATTGAAAGCACCGGCAGCAATCGATGTGGATGAGAATAACCATGTAAAGGGTATCTATGTGACACCACAAATGGTAAGCACGATTAAGAATGGTCGCGCAAGTGTACGTCCGACCGGTGAGGATGATATTTATATTCCTTGTGATGTACTGGTTGTAGCTATCGGACAGAATATCGAGACGGCGCATTTTGAAGCAGCAGGTATTCCGGTATCCAGAGGTAAGATTCTGACTACCAGCACGGGTGCGGTAGAAGATATGCCGGATGTATACGCCGGAGGAGACTGTTCCAGCGGACCGGCGACAGTTATCAAAGCTATCGCGGCAGCCAAAGTCGTGGCAGCCAATATTGATGAATATCTGGGCTTCCGTCACGAGATTTCCTGCGATGTGGAGATTCCTGAGGCGAAGCTGGAAGATAAGATCCCATGTGGACGCATCGATCTTACAGAGCGTGAGGCCTGTGAGAGAGTCTGTGATTTTGACGCAGTGGAGAACTGTATGACCGAGAATGAGGCAAGGCAGGAGGCAGGCAGATGTCTGCGATGTGACCATTTCGGATACGGAATATTTAAAGGAGGCAGAGAGACATTATGGTAAATCTTACAATAGACGGAAAACAGATTTCCGCACCGGAAAATACGACCATCATGGAAGCTGCCAGACAGAATGGGATTCCGATTCCGAAGTTGTGTTATCTGAAAGGGATCAATGAGATCGCAGCCTGTCGTGTCTGTGTGGTAGAGATCGAAGGAAAAGATAAGCTGATCACTTCCTGCAATAATATTGTAGAGGAGGGCATGGTCATTTACACCAACAGTCCGAAGGTGCGCCGAAACAGACGTACCACAGTGGAACTGATCCTGTCGCAGCACAACTGCGAATGCGTAACCTGTATCCGAAGCGGCAACTGCAGTCTGCAGAGAGTGGCGAATGATCTGAACATTATACATATTCCATTTAAGATGGAGATTGAGAAGCAGCCGTGGAGCAAAGACTTTCCGCTGATACGTGATTCATCCAAGTGTATCAAGTGTATGCGCTGTATCCAGGTATGTGATAAGGTACAGAGTCTGAGTATCTGGGATGTAGAAGGAACCGGATCACGAACCACGATCAATGTGGCTGGCTATAAGAAGATTGAAGAAGCAGCCTGTTCTCTGTGCGGACAGTGTATTACACATTGTCCGACGGGAGCGCTGACAGAACGCGACGAGACCGAGAAGGTATGGAATGCAATTGCAGATCCGGAAAAGATTGTAGTTGTTCAGATCGCACCGGCTGTACGTGCAGCCTGGGGGGAAGAGCTGGGACTGTCAAGAGAAGAAGCAACGGTTGGCAAGATCATCGATGTATGGAGGAGACTGGGTGCGGACTATGTATTCGATACCTCATTTTCAGCGGATCTGACCATTATGGAAGAGGGAACGGAATTTCTGCAGAGATTCACATCCGGTGAGCTGAAAGACAGACCGATGTTTACATCATGCTGTCCGGGATGGATCCGTTTCATCAAATCACAGTATCCGCATCTGGTCAAATATCTGTCATCAGCGAAGTCACCACAGCAGATGTTTGGCGCGGTAATGAAGACATATTTTGCAGAGAAGCTTGGTGTATCGCCGGAGAAGATCTATACGGTATCCGTGATGCCATGTGTAGCGAAAAAGAGCGAGCGTGAGATGGATCTGTACTATGGAGAATATGCGGGACATGATGTGGACGCGGTAGTGACGACCAGAGAGCTGTTACGTATGATCCGTGCGGCACACATTGAGCCGTTTACATTGGTGGATCAGGAAAGCGACCGCCCGATGCAGGAAGGCACCGGAGCAGGCGTGATCTTCGGAGCAACCGGCGGTGTAATGGAGGCAGCACTTCGTACGGCATATTATCTGCTGAAGGGCGAGAATCCACCGGCAGACGCATTTCAGGCAGTCAGAAGCACCGGATTTAACGAGCATCGGGGTGTACAGGAAGCCGTCTTCCAGGTGGATGATGTGACAGTTCGTACAGCGGCAGTCAGCGGACTTGGCAATGCGCGTGCACTGATCGATAAGATTGAGCGTGGCGAGGCGCAGTATGATTTCGTAGAAGTCATGGCGTGTCCGGGCGGATGCGTAGGAGGTGGCGGACAGCCGATCCATGAAGGCGAAGAGCTGGCGTTTGAGCGTGGCAAGAATCTGTATTATCTGGATATGAATGCAGATATCCGATATTCTCATGAGAATCCGGATGTGCAGAAGCTGTATGATGAGTACTTTGAGAAGCCGAATTCGCATAAATCGCATATGCTGCTTCACACAGAACATATGAAGAATAAATAGTAGTGTACAGGGCTATGATTAATCAAACACTTTTGATTAGTAATCAAAACGAATGATTAATTATAGCCTTTGGTATATAAGTATTTATTAAGAATAATCTCACTGTCATTTAACCGATTAGCATGCTATAATAAGGTGAACGTAATGAAAAGGAGCGGGCAAAATGGATAATCAGGTACAGCGTGGAAGTACATTCCGTGTGCTGCTGGATTTGCCATACGCCAAAGAAGCTCAGATAGAGACAAATGAGAATACACACGAGGTGACTACACTCCCGGACAGAGAGATTACATTGCTTGCAGCAGAAGATAATGATCTGAATTATGAGATTCTCAGAGAGCAGCTTCGCATGCAGGGAATCCGATGTGTCAGAGCTATCAATGGTAAAGAATGCCTGGAGATATTCCGGGATTCTGTGGAACACGAATACGATGCAATACTGATGGACATGCAGATGCCGGTCATGAATGGTCTGGAAGCTGCCAGAGCCATTCGGAAGCTGAATCATCCGGAAGCAAGGAGCATACCGATCATAGCACTGACAGCCAATGCATATCAGGAAGATATGGAAGCTTGTATGGCGGCAGGCATGAATGAGCACCTGGCGAAGCCGATACGCATTGAGGAAGTAGTGCAGGTGCTGGCGAAGTATCTGTAAAAGAGTAAATACTATAAGAGAAAGAGAGGGAGTATGTATGGGCGAGATGCAGATGTCGGAGATGGCAAGGTTGATTGAAGCTCTGAGATCGGCAGGGTGGTCAGAGAAGAAAATTAATGATTTCCTGATATATATTGAGACAGGTAAGGAAGAGTACAGACCGGGCGTGGATTAAATTTTTAAGAATGAAGTAGGGAATATGCATGATATGTGTATGTTCCCTTTTTTTGTGCAATAAGCCGCTATACAAAAAACTATAGATTTGGATTGCACACAATGTTAAATGCTTGACAACATTTTGTTGTGGCACGTACAGCGAATCATTGTTTAAAATTTATCGAACTGTCTCTTATACTATTGTTATGAAATTAACAGATGAATATGAGGAGGAAAAAACATGTTTACAACAAAATATCCGCATTTGGCACAACCTTTGAAATTAGGTCACAGTGGAGCTGTATTGAAAAACAGGATTACAAGTGCTCCGCAGTGGAATTTTATGGCTAGCTATGATAATCACATTACAAGAGAATGCGTCGAAGCAGTTATTCCGTTTGCAAAAGGAGGTTCTTCTGTAGTTGCAATGGGTAGTGGATTTATCAATAAAGAACTTCCAGCAGCCTGTCATCATGTTCCCGGAATGAGTGATCCGCATATTGTTGTTTCTTTATCACAGTGGGTGGAAGCAGCAAGAAGATGGGGAGCAAAGGCAGAAATAGAATTGGTGCCGGTTGCTTCTTACTTTGGAACACACGAAGTAGAATCATCTGTTGGTATTCCAATGGATATCGATATTAATTATCTGACTCATGATGAACTGAAGCAATTTATTCAGGATTATGCTACAGCGGCAAAACATGCAATGATGGCTGGTGTGGATATTATTAATGTGCATGGAGCTCATGGACAGTTACCGGCACTTCTGTTTAATCCGGTATTTAATAAAAGAACAGATGAATACGGGGCACAGAATTTTGAAAACAGATGTCGTTTTGCGGTAGAACTTTTGGAAGCAATTCGGGCGGAAGTAGGTAATAAATGTGCAATTGAATATCGTATTTCCGGTCATGATATTTTCCCAGGCTCACCAGAAACGGAAGAAGTCGTGGAATTTGCAAAGGTAATTCAGGATAAGATTGACATGCTTTTGGTATCCAGAGGATGTTTGGCTATTAACCGATATATGCCGCTAATCCTGCCATCTACGTATATGGATCATGGAATTAACATTCCGTATGCTGAGAAGTTCCATGCGGCACTTGATATTCCGGTGGGTGTTATTGGAGCTGTTACATTTGAACAGGCCGAGGAGGCAGTGGCAGATGGCAAGGTAGATTATGTGGCAATGTGTCGTCAGAATATAGCTGATCCTAATTGCGTACACAAAGCATTGACAGGTCAGGAAAGAGAAATTACACCGTGTATTCGTTGCAATACCTGCATTTCACGTAGCCATTTCTTCATGAAGAGTCCTCGGTGTGCAGTTAATCCAGAATACCACAGAGGAATGGATTATAGCTATATGCCTCCAATCAAAAAGAAGAAAAAAGTAGCAGTTATCGGTGGAGGTCCAGCAGGAATTCAGGCTGCAAGAACAGCGGCGGATCGCGGTCATGAAGTAGTGCTGTTTGAAAAGAGTGATGTTTTGGGAGGAGTGTTCCGTGGCGCTGGGGCAGCTCCATTTAAAAAAGATTTGAGAGTATATCTTGATTTTGTGATTCGGAAATTATATGAAAATAAAAATATTACAGTGCGTATGGGCACAGAAGCCACACCTGAAATGTTAGATAAAGAAGGATTCGATGCATGTCTGATTGGAATTGGTAATGTTCCGTTCTTCCCAGGCTGGATTACATGTAAAGATCCGGATAGAGTAGTACCAATTCATAAGATTGATTCTGGCGAGGCGCAGGCAGGACAGAACATAGTGATTGTGGGTGCAGGAATTACAGGATTGGAGACAGCGCTTCGATATCTGCAGCTTGGAAGAAAAGTTACAGTAATTGATATGGTTAAGCGTGAAGCTATCGGAAGAACAAATGCACCAATTAATGGATATGCACTTTTCAATATGCTGGAAGATTATGAATACGATCTTCGTTGTGAGACAAAGTTAAAAGATGTAACAGAGGAAGCAGTTATAGTAGAAGATAAAGATGGAGAGGTGAGCAGTATTCCATGTGATACAGTTGTTATTGCCATGGGCGGAAAGCCAAATCTTGATTTTATCAGAAAATTCGAAATGACAATTCCAGAGACCTATCGTATTGGAGATTGTAATGGAGAACCTGGAAACTTATGGAATGCTACAACAAGTGCATTTGATGCAGCAATGATTCTTTAATAAATTGGAAAAGGAGAGTTATCATGACAGATTTTAATAAATATCCGCATGTGTTTTCGCCGATTAAGGTAGGAACCATGACATTAAAGAATAGAATTGTTTTTGCACCGATGATTTGTTGCTTGGAAACACCGAGCGGAGAAGTGACATCGGAGTATATTGAATGGATCGCGCAGCAGGCGCGTACAGGAGCATCGCTTATAACCATTGGCGGAACTTCTATTGATCATGAAACCGGAGATGATTTTGAGGGTGAAATTGATGTTACAACTGATAAGAATCTGATTGGTTTGAAAAGGATGGCGGATGAGGCGCATTATCGTGGAGCAAAGCTTTCGATTGAATTGGTGCATGCCGGACGTGGAGCTATGCCGAAACTGCTGAAAGATGGTGTCGCAATTTCATCCTCTGTATTTCCGGCAACAGGTGGACCAGATGTGGTAGGAAATACACATATCAGAGAGATGGATTTTAATGATATCGAACATATTATTAACCGTTATGCGGATATTGCAGAGAGACTTAGCAAAGCAGAATTTGATGCGATTATGTTACATTGTGCGCATGGCAACCTGATTGCACAGTTTATGTCTCCAAGGTTTAATCATCGCACAGATTGGTATGGAGGCTCGTTTGAAAATCGTATGCGCTTCCCATTACAGATTATGAAAGCAATTAGAGATCGTGTGGGAAGAAAAATAAATATTGATATGAGAATCAGTGGAGATGAGCTTATTGAAGGCGGTCTTAGACTGGAAGAAATGATAGAATTCGTAAAATTAGCACAGAAATATGTAGATTCAGTTCATGTATCTGTAGGAATGATTATTGAATCAGATTATTTTTATTACAGCATGCCGCCATATTATCATAAACATTGTCATAATGTGAAATACGCAGAAGCTTTTAAAAAGTGTCCGGATATACATATTCCAGTTACAACAGTGGGATCTATTACCTCAGTAGAAGAAGCCGAAGAAATACTTGCCGAAGGAAAGGCAGACATAGTTGCAATGGCAAGACCGCTTATGGCGGGGCCGGATCTTTTGAAAAATGCTTATGCAGGAAAAGAAGACAAGACCCGTCCATGTCTGAGATGCTTCGAATGTGCGCCAAATGTTATGCAGCAGCTTCATTGTGCGGTGAATCCGGTATGTGGACGAGAAACGCAGTATAGAATTTTACCGCCTATAGAAGAAAGAAAAAAAGTTGTTGTTATAGGTGGTGGTGTGGCTGGAATGCAGGCAGTGCAGACTTTGACAAAGCGAGGACACGAAGTGGTTTTGTTTGAAAAAGAGGAAAATCTTGGAAAGAAACTTTACGAGATTTCAAATCTGTCATTTAAAGATGATATGCGCAGATATTGGGATTGGGCAGTACGTACTACAAAGGAAACGGGTGCAAAGATTTATCTGGGGACAGAGGCAACTCCGGAACTGGTAATGGCAGAACAGCCAGATGCGATATTTATAGCGACCGGATCATCACCGATTGTACCACCAATTCCTGGTATAGAAAGAACAGAAACTATTTTGGATGTAGATAACGATCGTGTTGAAGTAGGCGAAAATGTAGTTGTATGTGGAGGTGGTCTGTCTGGTTGTGAATGTGCACTGGAATTGGCTTATCGCGGGAAAAATGTCACGATTGTGGATATGATTCCAGAAGCAGCATTTGCAAAAGATGCATCACCGGCTCCGTACACGATGCTTCATGCATTACTTAAGAAAAATGGCGTGAAACTGGTAGGAGATAGCAAGGTACAACGTTTTACAGAAGAAGGAGTGGAAGTGATTGATAAGTCATGGAGAACCACACTTTTAAAGGCAGACACGATAGTGAATGCATTAGGAATGAGAACCGATAAGGCAATGGCTGATAAATTTACAGGGCTCGTTCCGGAAGTATATATGATTGGAGACGCTTCTAAGGTAGGTAATATCCGCCATGCTACAAATTCTGCATTTATTTATGCTGTAGAATGTTAATGAGAGACTATGACGTTAAGTAGGGAGAAGAATATATGAAATCAAAAAAAGGATTGACCATTACAATACTATTTGTATCAATGCTTCAGATGGGAGGCATGGGACTGGCTCCGTCCCTTGCTTCTATTGCAGCAGATATGCCGGAGGTTCCGGTATCAATTGTTCAGACACTGACATCATTTCCTTCTTTTGTAATGATTTTTGTGTGCTTGATTGCAAATAAAGTGATTGAATATGTAGGAAAGAAGAGAGTACTTCTTACAGGAGCTATTGCTATCAGTGCAGTTGGTATACTTGGCTATCTGTTTAATTCATCTATTGTGTTGCTTTACTGCTGGGCAGGACTTCTTGGTGTAGGATTTGGAACGGTTCTTCCGACAACCAGTGGAGTTCTGGCTGAAAATTACGATGAAAAAGAGCGCGGTAGTCTTATGGGAATCCAGTCTGTATTTACAAACATCGGAGCAATGTATCTTACATATGTTGGAGGATGGGTAGCTGCAATCCATTGGAAACTGAATTACCTGGTATATCTATATGCTTTGATTCCAGTCATTTTTGGAATTATATTTCTTCCAAATGATAAACCAGTTAAAGCCGAAGTTTCTGGTGATGAAAAGGTTGGATTTGGATCACTAAATAAGACAACATGGGTATTTGGAGCAATTACGTTTCTGTTTATGATCCTGTACGGCGTACATTCAGCAAATATTTCGTTTTTTGTAATGGAAAAAGAGTTGGGCTCACCGGCAGTTGTCGGAACAATTATGGCAGTATGTACGTTAGGCGGAATGCTCGGTGGAGCTACATTCGGGGCAGTAAATAAAATATTTAAAACGTATACGTTTGCAGCGGCATTTTTCTTGTTGGCAATAAGTCTTGTAATTACTATTAAGGCTCCTAATATTACTGTTCTGCTAATTGGTGCATTACTTTGCGGTTGTTCCATCAGCTGGGACATTCCTCAGTCAATGTTATCTATTACGAATACGAACAGAGTTGAAGCAGCAGCTGTTGCATGTTCTGTAGCACATATTGGCGGTCAGATTGGAACATTTTGTTCTTCTTTGGTAATGACCAATATTACTTCAGTATTCAGCCAGTCTGTATCTGTGCGTTATGCGATTACAGCAGCAATTAGTGCAGCATGTGGCGTGATTGTAATATTAATCATTAAGGCCATGAAGTTAGATAAACAGTAAAAAGGGGGCAGAAAAATGTCAGCAGACAAAGAGAGAAAGCTTGCAAAATACGGACTTATTGTTTGTCTTATTGCAAATACGTCTGCAGCAGGTGCAGATTGGTGTACATCCGCATTAGTGGATATAGCAAATACATTTCCAGATGTACCATATAGCTTGATAACGCTGGTTAATAATATCCCTAATTTATTAGCAGTTGTATTTACTATTGTTGCAGGAGCATTGGTAAATCGTAAAATTTCACTGAAAGATATGATGCTGATAGGTATTGGGATGCATTGTATAGGTGGAGTGTTACCAGCATTTACAGGTGCAAGCAGCTTTTATCTGCTGCTTCTGGGACGAGTAGCTTTTGGTATTGGCTATGGTATTATGCAGGGGATTTGTATTTCTATGTCGTTCAAGCTCGTTACGAATGAAAAACTTAGAGAATCAGCTATGGGATGGGCATTGACTGCACAATATTCTACGAATATGGTGGCACAGGTTCTGGTAGGCTATTTATGTGCTGCAAAATGGAATTATAGTTTTCTTGTTTATTTGTGGAGCGTGATTCCGTTTATTACTGTACTTTTCCTGTGCCCAAGATTTGAATTGGATAAAGATGACACCACAGCTCTGGGTGGAGAAACCAGTAGTCTTGGTAAGGGGGAAAGTTTATGGACATCCATTAAAGCTATGCCGGCGACTGTATGGATTTTTACGATTATTGTAGGACTATATATGGTATGTTATTATCCAATGTTTTTATGTATCGGTCAGATTATCATAGGAAGAGGATTTGGAACTCCGGTTAATGTGGGATATGCGATGACATTTTACAGTGTATCTTCACTGCTTGGAGGATTGGTATTTGGAGTTGTTGCGAAACATGCTAAAAAGTATATGCTGTGTCTTTCGCTTATAGGAGTAGCAATTAGTGCTTTGGGAATATATTTCGCGACTTCATATATTATGGTTTGTGCATTTTTGGCAATTGGAGGATGTACTTCAACATGTATTCTTCCGGCTTGTAATAATGCATATTACAAACATGTTCCACCGCAGCGCTCTTTCCTGGCATCAAGTATTACACTTGCAGGATTAAATATTGGTGCTTTTATTGGAACACCGTATATTGCATTAGCTACAGGGATATTTGGAAATGCAGAATCGACATTGTTAGTTTCTCCGGTAATTTTGATTGTTATGGGATTAGTATCCATTTCATTAAGTAAAAAAGCAGAAAGAGATAATTGATGCAAATTAAGTGAGTCCACAGAGAGACGCAGAGTTTTTCTGTGGACTTTTAGTTTTAATTATAATCAAAAAATGCTATGATAGTGACGATTCTTAGAAGCAGTATATAAGGATGGTGCTATATGAATATACAGAATTTAAAATGTTTTTTGGTGACAACTGAGACGTTGAATTTTACAAAGACAGGGGAACAGCTTTTTTTATCACAACAGGGAGTAAGCAGGGTAATAAATAGTCTGGAAAAAGAATTGGATGTTCCGTTGTTTGTACGTTCCAAACATGCATTGTCTCTGACACCATATGGTGCAGCTTTCAAAGAAACGGCTTCGGAAATATTGAAACAATATGATTATTTTCTGGAACGTGTAGAAGAATTAAAAGAAGAAAAGAAAAAATTACTTAGACTGATTATTCCAACAGGAATGCAGCATCTGTTTCCGGAAGAAAGTGTTGCAGATTTTATCCGTGCTAACCCAAAAGTCAGATTACAGATTAAAGAAATGCCAGATTATCTTTGTGAAGATGCAGTGCTTAAGGGCGAAGCAGATTTTGGATTTTGTGTACAGACAGAGAAAGCAGGATTGAAAGTGTTTGCAAATCATTCGGAGAATACCCGTCTTATGATTAGTGAAAAGAATCCACTTTCTAAGTACGATGAAATTGCTTTAGAGCAATTAAAAGATGAAAAGTTTGTCACTATTGCGACAAGTAATGTATGTGGTTATGACTTTATAAAACAATGTAAATTATTAAATGTTAATACAGAAGTAGTGTTTCAATCTTCGGATCTGCAGCTTTTATATAAAATGTGCCGTAATAACATAGGAATTAGTTTTTATGTCGGACCGAGAGATCCAGATTTTCCGGGTGTACAAATTGTAAAGATCAAAGGGAATCCCATTAAATGGGATGTTAGCTTTGTTGGCCGTGAAGACCGTATTCTTACGCAGGAAGAATATTATCTTATTAATTGCATCCGTACTGAATGGCGCAACATGAATCAGGATAAATGATAAGAAGACAGCAAATAGCGCGAATCGTAATGATCCGCGCTATTTGTCGTTGTTATAGTTATCTAAAGGAATGAGAGTAAAGTGCGTCACCAAAATCATTGGTTAGTACTTTATGAGGGGGAGATAGCTGATGTCTTATCAACTATCTGACATTTATTATAATAGCCAAATATGTCAGAAATATGTTGATTCTCTAAAAGAAATCGAAAAAGTCTTAAAAACCTCTTAACAAAATAAAAAATATGGCATAAATACAGTCTGTTAGTGCCACAAAAAATAGATACATAGAGTTGGAAGCGATTAATTTTTTGCAGAATCCTTTAGGTATTCAGTGAGTATGTCCAGAAATTCGCCGATAGTTGGTTTCGAGGAGAGGGGACAAAGAGAGATGGATTCCAATAGGGGACGGTTTCCACGTTCCCAACAGACGGATACAACGGTACGTAGATTTCGCTCTACACTGCTTGCAGAGGTCTGGTAAGTATGAGCAATCTCCGGATATAACAGCTTGCTCACGCTTAACAGGTAATCTTCATTCTGGAGGCAGAGGGAGAGGGCATACAATAAATACCGGTATCCCTGATAATTTCCACCAATACCCAAGGAACGAACCAGTTTTTGTATATCTCTCATATCATTGACTCCTTTCACCGAGCCATCTGAATATTCGTAGCCGCAATACAAGTACCGTAACTATATGATAATTCATTTTATCGCCATTTGTAAATAATTTTCGTGCATATGAGTCAAAAAAGCACATATTATTGAATGAAATTTGTATCACATTACCAAAAATAGTTCATATAATAACAGTAAGCAAAAAAATGGAGTTAAATTATGGGAAAATATACGGTGCTTGTTAACGAAAACATGGGAGAGGTTAACTGGGAAATGGTGAAAAAAGCAGACATACATGGCGTTATGTTATGTGCAGGTTATGGTGGTGAAGTGGACCGGTTTTTTCGGGCAAATGCGGACTGCTGTGAGAAATTGGGGATTCCGTTTGGTGTATATTGGACATCTTATGCCGTAACGGGAAGAGATGCTGAGGCAGAGAAGAGAGAGCTTAACGGTATGATTGAAGGATATCACATCGAAGGACCAGTAAGAATTTTTAAAAATCCTTAAGAATTTCCATTTATGGATATTAAAAAAATATTGTTATGCTGTCGTTATAAGGCGAATACAACTTCTTGACAGTTCTTCCTGATTGAACTTCTTAAGAGGATGCTTTATAGTGAGAGTGAGGTGATAAAAATGTCTAAAATATTAGTATGTGATGATGACAAAGCAATCGTAGATGCGATTGAGATATATCTGTCCCAGGAGGGATACGAGATCAAAAAGGCTTATGACGGAGCGGAGGCAATCCAGATGCTGGAAAAGGAACCGTTTGATCTGCTTATTATGGATGTGATGATGCCGAAACTTGACGGCATCCGGGCAACATTGAAGATCCGCGAGAAGAATAATATGCCGATTATTATCCTTTCTGCAAAATCAGAGGATGCAGATAAGATTCTGGGACTGAATATCGGGGCTGATGATTATGTGACGAAGCCATTTAACCCACTGGAACTGGTTGCGAGGGTGAAGTCACAGATCCGCAGATTCACGAAACTTGGCAGTACAGCCGGAGTCAAAGAGAACGAAGCGGTATACAGCACCGGTGGGCTAGTGATCAATGATGATCAGAAAATGGTCACAGTAGACGGCGAACCGATAAAACTAACGCCGATAGAATATAACATATTATTACTATTAGTGAAGAATCAGGGACGAGTTTTTTCAATCGAACAGATATATGAAAGTATCTGGAATGAGGAGGCTTTGGGTGCGGATAATACGGTCGCGGTACATATCCGTCATATCCGTGAAAAGATTGAGATTAATCCAAAGGATCCAAGATATCTGAAAGTAGTCTGGGGAGTAGGCTATAAGGTGGAAAAGCTCTGATTATAAGCTGACGTTTGTCAGCAGAACGGAGTTAATATGAAGAAAGAATGGTATAAGAGCAGCTGGATAAAAGGGATCCTTATAGGCTTTACACAGGTGATAGCAGTTATTCTGATCATCAGCATGGTTTGGATTATTTCATGTCCCAGGGCTGCGGCAAATGTATTAAAAGGGGACAATGTACAATACGAAGATACACAGGGGTTTGCAGAGACATTTATGAATCAGTATGCAGACATCCTCGCAGGATTGGAGGCAAAAGAACAGTTCGAGACGGATGGTGAATTTGATGGTGACAAAATCGTAGATATCCAGAATGTCAGTAACAGCCAACCGATTGATGGTAAAAATGAACATGGTCTTGCATATAGATTATCCGATCTGATTGATTGGGAAGAAAAAATATATGATGGAGATATCAATTCGGATCAATATGGAAGTTCGGGAGAGAATGAGATTTTAGTATGTAAGAAGCCGGATTCTACGTATGAGTATTATTATTTTAGTGATTTTAAGTCTAAGATCGACAGCGGCGAATTGAAATTTATTAACGAAACGGAAGACCATAGTTCCTCCAGTATTCTGCAGGAACTGCAGGACGGTGAATATTATGAAGAAGATGGAGATTCTAAGCTGACGGTAATAGATCAGAATAATGCAGTACAGTATGTGGATTGTTGGGATTATGATGGTACGTGGGTAGAAGAGACCTGTTCGCCAATCGATGCAAAGAATGTACTGGACATTGTAAATCATAATCCGGAGTGGAACGGCAATCTCGATCAGGCATTTACCCAGATTTGGAATGTACTTAGTATTATTAATGTGGAAAAACAGGCATATGACAGTATGCTTTCCGGATATGAAGAGAATAGCAGTAATGTAACGTATTTGTATGCGGATCGGGATAAAAAGACGATTTATACAAACCGGAAAGAGTATACGGATTTTGATAATCTGGATGATAGTGTGAAGAAGATCGGAATGCTGGATAAATATGTGCTGGTTGGCGCGAGGGCGTCGCAGTTTAAAGGTAATGTGACGGGTGTACTATACAGCGATTGCAATTATCATAATCGTCTGGTGACAGAACCTCAGGATTTTGTATTTGTTATGGGGGTGGATACGAAGTATCCGGTACAGGATGCATTCTATTATGAAAGCCACAGCTATAGTTATTATCAGTCCGGTATCGGAGTTGCATTAGCAGGAGCAATATTATCAGGTATATTGTTGATGGTATGTATAATCTGGCTGACGATCGTGGTGGGAAGAAAGCCGGAAGATACAGAATTATATTTGATAGGCTTTGATAAGTTGCCGACTGAGGTTGGAGCAATCATTGTAGTGGGACTGTGGGGAATCTTCGCAGCGATCATGTTGAATGTAGCGAATTATCTGAGCAGTATTGTATGGTCAGATGAGATCTATTATCTGGGATGGTCGCCGGGGGCAAGTGTGCCAATGCTGATTGGAATAGGAATCCTTGGATTTGGAACCTGTGCGTTTTTCATGTTCGGATACCTGAGCCTGATCCGCAGGATCAAAGCCAGAAGCCTATGGAAGAGGAGTGTTTTCCGGTGGTTGGGTATTCATGCATATGCATTCTTCCGCATGATACCGGCGGTAGGACGACAGTGCCTTATCATGATCGCATTTATCATAACGCAGTTTTTATGGGCGAGCGGAGATGGAATATTTTTGCTGATTGCTAGTGCAGCAGATGTGGCGGCATTTATCTATGTGATGTTGCAGGCGGCAGGAAGAAAACAGATCGTTAAAGGCATTCATAGGATTGCAGAAGGTCAGGTGGATTATAAGATTCCGCTGAAAGGGCTGAAAGGTGAGCAGAAGGATATAGCAGAGAGTATTAACCGTATCGGCGATGGTCTGGATGCAGCGGTAGAGGCCGGCATGAAGAATGAACGGTTGAAGACGGATCTGATCACGAATGTGTCTCATGATATCAAGACGCCGCTCACGTCGATCATCAATTACATTGATCTGATGAAGCGGGAAAACATTCAGGATCCGAAGATCCAGAGTTATCTCGAAGTGCTGGAGGCAAAAGCACAGCGACTTAAGACGCTGACAGAAGATGTGGTGGAGGCATCCAAGGTCAGCAGCGGTAACGTAGTGCTGAACTGTATGAAGCTGAACCTGACGGAAATGATCCAGCAGACCAGCGGCGAATTTGTAGAGAAATTTGAGAAGCGTGATCTGAAAGAAATTCTGAATCTGCCGGAAGAGCCGGCATATGTCTGGGCAGATGGAAGAAGGACCTGGCGTATTCTGGAAAATATTTATAACAATGCGGCCAAATATGCGTTGGAAGGAAGCCGGATCTATGCAGATCTGAAACTGACCGAGACAGAAGTAGTATTCTCACTGAAAAATGTATCCGAGCAGCCGTTAAATATCAGTGCAGATGAGCTGACGGAGCGTTTTATCCGGGGCGATGTATCCAGAAGCACCGAAGGAAGCGGACTGGGACTTTCCATTGCAAGAGATCTTGCGAAACTCATGAACGCCAAATTTGAACTGTATCTGGACGGAGATCTGTTCCGTGTAACCATTACATTTGCAAGGATAAATGATTAGAATGATTGTGGGTGTCTGCAGGAGCAGATGCCCGCAATCTTTTGTGTTTACGGAAAGGTGAAAATCAGATATAATGTCAGCATGGAGAATTTAAGAACATTATTAAAAGAACAGATGAATATAGATTTTATGTCTGCAGTATTGAGCGGTCCCCGTACCAAAGACGGAACAGCAAAAGTGAAAGTGCGTCCACTTATGAAGAAGGACACACTTTTCTTTCAGTTAGAGATTTTCCGTGGTAATCAGGCATTTCACAAGAATCTGGAATCGGAGGCGGCAGCAGAAGAAGTGCTTCGGTTCATGCAGGAGATGCGTCAGATGCAGATGGACACCAGAGCAGCGTCTTACACCGTACTTGTCAGCAAGAAAGGAAAAGTAACAATTAAGAAGAAAATGCGCAAGGAACCGGTGAAGATGGTGAGCATGTCCCATAACCGCAAGAAGCAATATGTGCTGGAAGAGGGAACAGCAGTGCCATTTCTCACAGATCTTGGCGTGATGACGCAGGAAGGAAAAGTGGTGCATGCCAGATTCGACAAGTTCCGCCAGATCAACCGATTTCTGGAATTCGTTGAGGACATTCTTCCGGAACTTCCAAAGGATCGGGAGGTTACGATCCTTGACTTTGGATGTGGCAAGTCGTATCTTACATTTGCCATGTATTACTATCTGCATGAATTAAAAGGATATGATATCCGCATTATCGGTCTGGATCTGAAGAAGGATGTGATCCGTCACTGTAATGAATTAAGTGAAAAATATGGTTATAAAAAATTGCATTTTCTGGAAGGAAATATCGCAGACTATACAGGAGTAGATGCGGTAGATATGGTAGTGACACTGCATGCGTGTGATACGGCGACAGATTTTGCGCTGGCGAAAGCAGTAGGATGGAATGCAAAAGTGATCCTGTCTGTGCCATGCTGTCAGCATGAGTTGAACCGCCAGATAAAGAATGATGTGCTGGCACCGGTTTTTGAATATGGACTGATCAAAGAGCGTATGGCAGCGTTGATCACGGATGCCATACGGGCGCAGTATTTGGAGCGGGAAGGATACCGCACCCAGATCCTGGAATTTATTGATATGGAACATACTCCGAAGAATATCCTGATCCGGGCGGTCAAGACCGGTAAGAGAAAGGATAACCAGGAAGCAATCGAATCCTGTGAGAATGCGCTTCACATTACACCAACACTGGGGCAGTTGCTGGATGAACTTAGAGGAGCTGAATAGATAAATGAAGAAAAAAGCGATACACGTCGGCGTACTGGCGGCGATATTTATCATCGCAGTCGTCGTATTTGAATATATGACCACTCGTGGTAACGATGATATGATGGAAGATCTCGGCAATGCCGTACTACCTCGGGTGTATTTTACCGTAGATGGATATGGAGTCAATGCGTTAAATGCTTATTCGGAAGAGATGGATATTACCACAATGCGGGATTCTGTCACACCGATCAGTGGTAAGAAGCTGACGATGAATCTGGAAGCTGACGAGACAAAAGTAACCGCTGTTGATTATGCTGTCTATACATTGGACGGTAAAAAGAAACTGAGCGAGGATAAGATCAGTAAGGTAAAAGATCAGATGGATCTGAGCTTTGATCAGAATCTGCTGTCAGAAGAGCGGATGCTGGTGCTTACCCTGCATGCAGACGGCAAGTCTGTTTATTACTATACAAGAATTGTGAATCCGACGGACTTTAATCTGACGGATTGCCTGGATTACGTATATAATTTTCATGAGAATGCCTTGAAAAAGGTGGAGAATGCAGGCGTAGGAGCAGCATTGGAGCAGGATGATGAGGATGCCAATTCTACATTTTCCCATGTGACCATTCATTCATCATACGATCAGGTGACCTGGGGGAATCTTGCACCACAGGTGACAGGCGGTGAACGCTGGAAGATTACAGAGACCAACAGTTCTTATACATCCGTGCTTCTGGAATACGATGTAAGCTGTACCGGAGAAGAGAATGAGACGGATATGTATACGGTCAGAGAATTTTTCCGCGTGCGCAAGAATAACGGACAGATGTACCTGTTGAATTATGACCGTACAATGGAACAGATCTTTGACGGAAGTAAGAATGTATTGAGTGAAAAAGGAATCCTGCTTGGAATTACTGATCCGGATGTTCCGTATGTGGTTAGTTCTGACGGCAAGATTGTAGCATTTGTGCAGGCGGATGAGCTGTGGAATTATGACAAAGAGCAGGATCAGCTTTCGCTGTTGTTCAGTTTTCGTGATGCGGAAAATGCGGATGTCCGTAATAAGGTATCGGATCATAAGATCCAGATTCTGAATATGGACAAAAAAGGCAATACAACATTTTCGGTATCCGGATATATGAACCGCGGCGAACATGAAGGATATGTGGGAGTTGCCGTTTATTACTATAATATCGAGACCAACAGTATTGAAGAAAAGGCATTCGTATCCAGCAACAAATCAGCTGCAATCGCAGGAAGTGAACTGGATACGTTGAAATATTATAATACCAAGACGAATAAGCTATACATGTTGGCAGACGGGGCACTTCATGAGATCAGTATTAAGAAGGATTATGATGAAGTGTTGCTTGATGGATTGAAAGATGGTCAGTATGTGGTATCAGATAATGGTAAATGGCTGGCATATCAGACAGGTGATGATGTGACATCTTCGACAGAAGTGACGGTCATGAATCTGTCGGATGGCAGTGAATATCAGGTAAAGAGTGCAGACGATGAGTGTATGATTCCACTTGGATTTGTGGGCAATGATTTCGTGTCAGGTCTGGCGAAACTTGATGATATCGGGAAGACCATCAGCGGTGAACAGGCTATTGTAATGTATCAGATCGAGATCCACAGTGATGCAGACAAGGTCATTAAGACTTATAGCAGTGATGGTTATTACATTTTAAGCACGGAGATTGACGACGGAATGATCACGCTGAACCGCGTCCAGAAGAATGGCGATACCTATACATCGGCGGCAGCAGATTATATTTCCAGCAATCAGGAAAAGAAAGAAAGCAATATCATGCTGGAATCTTATGTGACAGATCTGAAGGAGACACAGATGCGTCTGACTTATGCGGATGGCATCAAGGACAAATCCGCGAAAGTATTGAAGCCGAAACAGGTTGTACAGGACGAACCAGCATTACCGTCTTTTGGTAAAGAAGTAAAAGAAAACGGTTATTATGTATATGGAACCGGACAGCTCCAGGGTATCTACAAAACAGCTGGAGAAGCCATCCGCAAAGCGGACAGTGTCAGCGGAGTTGTTATTGACGCAAAAGGACAGTACGTATGGGAGCGTGGCAACCGTTATCTGGCCTATGATCTGTCCACCAGTCAGGCATCAGCGGTCAGTGAACTGCAGAAGGCACTTGCATCCGGTACATCAGCACTGGAGGCAGCTGGTGATATGTCAGATCAGAAAGTGCTGGAACTTACAGGATGCACAGTTGAAGAAATGTTGTATCTGATCAACAAGGATACACCGGTAATCGGGGTGCGTAACGGAGCTTCTGCGATCATTCTGACAGGATACGATGAAAGCCATGTGACTTATGTGGATTCGGAGAACGGCGAGAGCAAGACCGTGACGCAGGAAGAGATGGATCAGATCATGCAGAGCAGCGGCAATGCATATGTGGGATATCTGAAGAAGGCAGAAGAGTAAAATAAAAATCTCCTCAGCGATAAAGTGTTCGCTGGGGAGATTTTTTGTTCCGAGTTAAACTGCCGGATGGAATAATGTATTCCGATAACGGCTTAAAGCAGTGTATAATACCAGACCCAGTACAAGGCAGGAAGCTACTTCACCAATGCCGACGGTCAGCATCATAAATGGAATCGGAAGAGCCACGCCATATCCGTAACGCAGTACAAATGGCACGATCACGATATTAGCAATGATCGGCGGTAATGTACCGAATACCGGTCTCTGCTGTCTCAGCATATAAGTGCCGATCGCACCGATCAGAGTCGCAATACTTCCAAAGATAATATCAGGAAGGATTGCTCCGCCAAGGATATTACCAACCAGACATCCTACAAATAATCCCGGAATTGCAGCCGGTGTAAATAATGGCAGGATAGTCAGTGCCTCAGAAATACGGATCTGTACTTCTCCAAATGAAAATGGTGCAAATACATAAGTGAGCACCACGTAGATTGCAGCAATCATCGCTGCCTGGGTCAGAAATGTTACATTCTTGTTCTTCATATTCAGTTCTCCTTTAGTTTTGTTTTACGTGTGGAAGGTCACGAACACACGATTCATTTTACGCCGGGAATCGGCGAAACCCTTATTAGACCTTGTTTTTTAGGGCTTTGTAACGGGTGATAGTATAACATGGGTGATAGTATAACATGGGTGATAGAGAAATTCAAGGGTTGTTCAAATTTTGGTATGTTTATTCTTGCATTACTGACATTTGTATTTACGTTTATCAGATAATGTATTAGATGGTATCAAATTAGTGTTGGAGTAGTACCTATTGTTTCAGTGTGGAAATAGGAATTGCAACGGGATACGAGTGGGGCATAAAAGATGATAAGAAATAAAAAATACAATTGAATTACAAAATTTTGAACGCGAGTTAGAAGTGTGATAGAATACTTACAGGGAAAACGTAAATAGCCGCCATTACTGCGAATAATGACGGCTGTTGCAATAAATAGCTTTAACTTATAATCGGGTAGCCGCTTGTGGTTTCCCTCTTTGTAGTTACAATATAGCATATTTGATAACAGAGTTCAAGGAGAAAAATAATGTTAGAGATTGGAATGAAAGGGAAACAGGAAGTAATAGCAGATGAAACAAATTCTGCCAAGACAATGGGAAGTGGTACGCTGGATGTATTTGCAACTCCGGCAATGATCGCATTGATGGAAAAGACTGCATGGACAAGCGTTGCAGACGAACTGGATGAAGGCTGCGGTACAGTAGGAATCAGCTTGAATGTAGCACATAGCGCACCGACTCCGCTTGGTATGAAAGTAACATGTGAGAGTGAACTTACGGGAATAGACGGAAGGAAACTTACTTTTTATGTAAAGGCATATGATGAAAAAGGCGTTATCGGAGAGGGGACTCATGAGCGTTTTATTATTCAGAATGAGAAGTTCCAGAAAAAAGCGAATATGAAAAAAGATTCATAAACATTGCATATTGTATTGCGGAAGCACATATGCTATAATGCCAATAGGCAAAAAGATAGTGCTATTCCATAGTGAACAGCAACGAAAAACCCTCGGAGGGCTATCCGAGGGTTTTTCTATTCCTATTTTTGGTGTGGAAAGGCTTAAATCCACAGGCTAGTTACCAGCTACTTGTTGTTGTCTAACCATTTGATGATATAGTGGCAAACTACACCAGCCGCAACAGCAACAATAAAAGAAAATTTAAACAAAAGTGTTGACAAATCAAAACACCAGAGCGTATACTCTAAGCGTCAACGATAACAATACAGATTCGAAAGGAGGAGAATCACATGAGACAGAATAATACATTTTATACGACAGTAACTTTGATAATGAGAGAACAGATTTTCCTTACCGAGGGTCTGAATATATAATCATATTTTAATTCATTATATATCTATATCCGGTTAGGATTTCATGTCTGTATCTCTGTGTTTCAGAGGTGCTTTTTTTATTGCGACGAGTCAAAACCCGAGCATGAGTGAGACCTTGACGACCGCATGCCAGAGCACCTCAGAGGAAGAGGACATATGGGAATAATAAACGGAGTCTATGCATCAGCAGAAATATTTTCAGAACAGGTAGAAGAATACGCAGTGGCGCAGATCCAGATGATCTGTGATAACAAAGCTTCGGAGGGGAGTGTAATCCGGGTGATGCCGGATGTGCACCCGGGTAAAGTTGGAACTATCGGACTCACGATGACGGTGGGAGAACGCGTATTACCAAACCTTGTGGGAATTGATATTGGATGCGGAATCACATTAACGAAATTAAAACAGAAGAAAACAGAGTTCCAGAAATTGGATACAGTAATCCGGGAAAATGTACCGTCAGGCGGTAATATCCGCGGAAAAGCACACCGCCGGAGTGCAGAATTTAACTATGAAGCCTTACTGTGTTTTCGGAATATCCATGCGGATCGGGCAGGAAGAAGTCTCGGCACACTGGGCGGCGGCAATCATTTCATTGAGTTAGATCGGGATGACGATGGATCGATGTATGTCGCGGTTCACAGTGGGAGCAGACATCTTGGAAAAGAAGTGACGGAATATTATCTGAAATGCGGTCAAAGGGAACTGAAAGAGCAGGGCGTAGAGGTTCCTTATGAACTCACATGGCTTACTGGCAAGTTGAAGGAAGATTATCTGCATGATCTTCAGGTTGTGCAGGAATATGCGGAAGTCAACCGCCAGGTGATCTTGGAAGAGCTGGCAAAAGGCATGAAGTGGAAAATGCAGGAGAGCATATCCGTGTGTCATAACTATATCGATAAAGAGGGTATCTTGAGAAAAGGTGCAATTTCAGCCAGAGAAGGTGAAAAAGTGGTAATCCCGATCAATATGAGGGATGGCATTTTGCTGGGAATCGGAAAGGGAAATCCGGACTGGAATTATTCTGCACCGCACGGATCAGGACGAATTCTCAAGCGAAGCGAGGTAAAGAATCAGTATACTGTGTCCAGCTTTAAGAAAGAAATGAAGGGTATTTACTGTTCCTGCATTGGAAAAGAGACACTGGATGAGGCACCATTTGCATACCGAAATATGGAAATGATTAAAGAAGCAGTGGAGGATACGGTGGATATTACGCAGGTACTTCATCCGGTTTATAACTTTAAGGCTGGTAACGATAATTAAAAAAATTTTGGCATGACAAAATGTGTCATCCCACATCCATATACTGGAATTAACCGATGGGAACAAAACGGAGGAACAGTATAAGACATGGATGATGAAAAATGGAAAAAAGCAGTAGACAAAACAGAAGAAGTTGTGTTCGGATATTGCGCATTGCGTGAGAATCGAAAAGCAAGAAAAGCATCGCGGAAAGCCAGATATCGTAGTCTGAAGCAACAAAAAGGTCGAGTGAGAGCGCTGTTACATATGGTTGGAGAGGGCATTATATTTGGAATAGTATATGGCATCTTCTGTTTTATCCCTAATTAGGAGTAAAACCTTGCTCGATGGCGGGCGGCGGCGTGTCAAAAAATATATGGAATTGTTTTAGAGCCGCCCCGGCGGGAACAGGTCAGCCCTTGACCTGTTCCACCTCCGGGATGGGTTTGAGATTGAAGTGAATTTCGATAGAAATGTGTCGTGTCTTATCGCTGTCGATGTGTTCATGGACAACGATTTCTTTAATCAGGCGGTTTAAGGTGGCGGCGTCCAGCTCCGTGATGTCGGCATATTCCTGAATGGCGTCCACCCATTGTTTGGCGTCCATCGCCAGCCGCATTTCATCGGCCAGCTTCTTACGCCCCTGTGCAACCTGTTCTTTCAACTCGGCCTGTTCCTTCTGCGTCTTGTCCAGCATGAGATTGAAGTTGGCCTCGCTGATCCGTCCGGCAACCATGTCCTCATAGAGCCGCAGCACCATCTTTTCCAGAACCTCAATCCGTTCCTCGTCTTTTGTCAGGGAACGCTCCAACGCTTCCCGCTGGCCTTTCTGTTCGGCTTCACAGCTGTCGGTCAGCTTCCCGGCAATGGTTTCCCCATCGGTCAGGGCAGCCTTGGCACACTCCCGGATTTTGTTCAGGACAAGGTGGTAAAGGGTGTCGTACTCCACCCGGTGCTGGGTGCAATGGTTCTTGCCAAACGCCCCATAGGTCTTACAGGCGTAAATCTGCTGCGGGTGCTTGGCGTGGGTGGTGCGGATGGTCAGCGACTTGCCGCACTCGCCGCACTTGATAAGCCCGGCAAACAGGCTGGTTTCCCCGTCCTGCCGGGGGCGCTGGCGGGATTTCAGCTTGTCCTGCACGATGGCAAAACTTTTGCTGTCAATCAACGGTTCGTGCCGTTCCTCCACCACGATCCAGTCCTGCGGCTTCTTCTCGCCAATGGTGCCGATTTTGAAGCGATAGTCCTTCTTTTGGGAAGCTATCGCCCCGGTATAAACGGGATTCATCAGGATGTCCTTTATCACGGAGAAATCCCACATATACCGCCCGTTTTCCGGGTCTTTCTTCTCCCATTTGGTGCGGACATTGCGGAAGCCCCGTTCCCGGTTCCACCATGTCGGGCAAGGCACCTTCTGTTCTTCCAGCCTGCGCCGTATGAAGTTGGGGCCGTGTCCTTCCAGCGCCCAAAGAAAGATTTGCCGGACAATAGGGGCGGTTTCCTCGTCCACCAGCAGGTGGTTTTTGTCCTCCGGGTCTTTCCGATACCCAAAGGGAGCCACACAGCCGGTAAACTGGCCTTGCTGGGCTTTCAGCAGATACGAGGAATGTACCTTCTTGGAAATGTCCTTGCTGTACATCTCATTCAGGATGTTCTTGAACGGCGCAATGTCGTTGTTGTCCCGCATGGTGTCGATACCGTCATTCATGGCGATATAGCGGACCCCATGGCGAGGGAAGAAGTCCTCGATCAGTGTGCCGGTCTGCAAGTAATTTCGGCCCAATCTCGATAAATCTTTCGTTATCACAAGATTTATCTGCCTGCGCTCGATGGCCTTTAACATCCGTTTCAGGTCGGGGCGCTCCATGTTCAGCCCCGTGTAGCCATCGTCCTGATAGACTGCCACAACCTCCCATCCCTGCTTTTCGCAGTATTTTTCCAGCATATCCCGCTGGTTGGCAATACTGGCGCTCTCCCCGTCAAGGTCATCGTCTTTGGAAAGCCTGCAATAGATGGCTGCCCGGAAGCTGCCTGCCAGTATTGCGTCCATGTCTGTATATTCATATCCGTTCATCATAACCGTTTACCCGCACAATCCAGACGGAACACGGTTCTTCTGAACCTCATCCTTATTATACTCTAAATCTTGTGTTTTCGCAAGATTTTCTTTGCTGGTATTCTGCCCATATTTTTGGGCAATCAGGCTCACAAAGACGTCTGTGGCGTCCAGTTCGCCGTCAAAAACTGTGGTAACATGAATCTCTGTTTTCGTTTTTGCCATAGGCAGTTATCCTCCATAATAGAATAAGCCAGACAAGGAGAAGGTCGGCAACGAAGTCCGGCAACGGGCTTCAAAAAACCTCAAAACCATCTCTGTCTGGCGGTTTGGTTACAATTTATATTTTCTTTTATTTTTCTGTTGCTTTGGTTGCTGATAGGGGAAAAAGCCCGCAGTTACGGGGCTTTTCCCGGCAACCAGCCCGGCAACGGGAGTGCAACAAAGTCGGCAACGGGGTGGGATTTTCAGAAAGGAAGTTCCATCTGCTCTGTGACCTCCACAAATCCCTCCGGGATTTTTTCGGCTCCGTTGCTGGTATCCGTTGCCGGGGTTTCACGCTCCCAGCCCTTTTGCCTGCCGTATTCCGGGAACATCCGGGGATTGGAAAAGTAGTGCCAGCCTGTGACACAATGGTTCATAATGTCGTTGACCTCCCGGATTTCCCATTGTTTCGGCTCGTCAAAAGGGTGGTTCAGAGCTTCCCGGAAAAGCTGCTTTGAACACACCATGCTGCCGGTGTAGCGGTCAAGGTAGGCTTGGATCATCCCGGCCTTGGTGTCCTCCGGCATAAAATCCCGCTGGTGTTCTTTAAGATAGCGCACCATTTCGGGGCTGAAAGACAGCTTAAAATCCCCGCTGCGGTAAATGGTCATGGCTTCCGCCCATAGCTGCTCCATGTAGGTTCTGGAAGCGGCTTCATCGTCCAAAATATGAACTTCCGCCTGTTCCGGGTACACCATGACCGGCAGAAAGCGCCGGTTGCCGGAACGGTCAAGGGGCAGGAAGTCAAGGGCGTTGGAAGTGCCGCCGAACACGCATTGCCGCAGCCTGTCCTCCGGGTGGGTTTCGTATGGGATTTTATAGACCTCCTTCTGTCGGCTCAAAAAAGACTTGATTTCCTCAATGCTCTTGGCGTTTGCGGTGGCGATCATCTCCGACATCTCAATAATCCAGTGGCCTTGCAGCTTGGCAAACACCTTGTCATCATCCAGCTTTTTCAGGTCGTCACTGACTTCCTGCTGGCCTTTGCGGAACTGAGAAGTATCAAGGCCCAGCGTCACCAGGAGGGCATCAATTACCGTTGCTGCCATGATCACTCTCCGCTGCTATGGCTCTGTTGGTGTTATCCACGGTCATTATTTCAATCAGCCACCACATATCCTGAACGCTGTACACCGTGTCCAGTTCGTGGAGTGTCGCAATTTTCCCGGAGATCACCGCGGCGATGGTGCGCGGTACATTCGCATACTGTATGAAGCCGCGATCTGAATCTTCCGGGACGGATAGGGGAATTTCTAACTTGCGGTGGCTGCTACAAAAGCGATATGGAGTTTGAAGGCTTCGATTTTCAGGCGCGACCAGGTGCTGATTTCTTCGATCTGACCTTCGTCAACAAGCGCTGTCTCGATACCGTTACCCCCGAGGAATTTCACGCAGCCAAGCAACTCATCAAGCAGAGGCTTTGACTGCGCGAACGGAACTTTAGCCAGTGAAGTGATACCCCACTGAGCGAGTCCGGCCATACCGCTGGCCATCACGCTTTCGTACAGCTCGCGAGCTTCTGCGTTATCCTCGGCTGGGGCCGGCGCCACCGCAGCACCGATGGCCATCATCATATTGTCGGGAACGGTAACGCCGGCGCCAATCACGGCACACGCCAGGCGGATCGCCCACTCTTCGGCCTTTCTCGCCGGCATTTCGGTGATTTTGAACTGCTTACCCTTGTCACGGTTATCAGCTTCAACCGTGAATACGATGCTTTTACGAGCCATTTTTGTTTCCTGAATGAGTTATCTGGCAATAAAAAAGCCCACCGTAGTGGGCCGTTTGCATTCATGCGATACCGGGCAAATACATCTGCACCTCATCAGCTACACGCTCGCGTGCTGCGTGGAGCAATTTCTTGCGGCCACCTACTCCCCACCTGGCCATCTGGCTTGCGCATTGACTAATCGCTTTGGTTTCAGTGTTGATGATATGGTCGATTTTATTCAGCCTGGACATGGCGCCGATCCCCAAACGTACAACGGTTCGAAATACCTCATACACTTCAATTTCGAACTCCGGCTTAATCCAGGCGGCGTAGCGAATGGCAAGTATCTCGACGCCCCACGCTCCTGATTCAGAGCCGCCTTTTATCACCTTAAGCGGTTGATTTTGTTCCGAAGCACTTTTTAGTGCTTTGGATTGAAGCGCCTTGATGAAGCGTTTTATTTGGGCGCTTCTGAGGAATACACTTGGGCGCTGGGACTCTGTAGCCTCCCCATTCGCCACGGCGGCCGCATGGAGATCATTAAGGCTATAGCGTCCCTCATTGTCGACACGAACAGAGACGCCGTTTACTGATACGGTTGGATACTTCATCGTATTTACCTTTCTGTGGTGTGAGCCTGCTCGCGTAGACGTGGGCGGCCAAGAGCGGAACGATGAAATCCACCGCCCTGTCTCAGACTCACACTACGGAAAGCTCTTGTGGGAAGACGCACGCGAGTGCGCGATTTGTTGCGGGAATAAAAAAGCCCGGACTTAGCCGGGCTGATTGTTTACGCTGAATAGCCTGCCGGGGTGACAGTTTCCCACTGGATAAGCCCAGTTACCGGCTGAAGCACACGGCCGGCAGACGGCATGCGGCGTGCACGCTGCAGGATACCGTTGGTCATGATGTACTTTTTGCCCAGCGACGGCAGGATCACAGTCCCATTAACACGCAGTACAGACCGAGTGGTCATCTGTGTGGTTTGCCAGTTGTCGATGTACTTAATCGACGGGGATGATGCAGCCAGATGGAATGTCCACGGCAGATCACCATAAACAAAACCGCCCAGCAGTTTACCGTCAGCAGTACGCTGGTACTCTGCCATATCGGTATCACCCATTTCGAAGATGTTTTGCGCTTCGAACTGCTCCAGGTTAAACCCTGACGGGTAGAGCTCAGCGATTACCAGCTCAATGATGGCGTCTGCCGACGTAATATTTTGACCGGCCATTACTGCACCTCCACGCTGTTAACGGTGATACCCTGGATGATCCCGCCGTCGGTGTACCAGAAGTAAACCGTTGGCTTGGTACGCGCGGCGCGCATTGCCGCGGTGAACGGGCCGATGTAGACGTAATACCCTTCAGCCATAAGCGAATCCGTAACATCGACGCCAGCGATGGCGTTAATCTGGTCGATCTGCGACTGGTCAAGATCGGTGCCTGCCGTCATGCCACCCCACGCCCTGAATTGCTCAATGGTCGGCTTCATGCACGACTCAATGCGAGCTTTTCCGGCTGCTGCGTAAGGCAGATTGCTCGCCTGCTGGAATAGCGCAACGAGAGCCGCCTGAAGCTGAGCATTTACCCATACCTGACCCGCCCAGGCGTCAAGCCAGGCGTAATCACCGGTAATAGAGCCGGGCGCCCACTGGTTGGTTTCGACGGCATTCGAGGCATAGTTGCCGTAGAAGTTATAGCCGTTGGCCTTGGC
>ERZ894183.134-NODE-134-length-67903-cov-8.709881_pt1 | contig 67903 bp, 56 predicted proteins | sample MGYA00380279_ERZ894183 | MGnify/ENA primary metagenome ERZ894183 (study PRJEB32331, sample SAMN06328422) | human gut metagenome | biome: human gut microbiome; feature: stool | host: Homo sapiens | collected 2013-06-26 ... | reverse complement strand
TCGCAAGCGACCGCCGCAGGCGCGAGAATGTGCCAAGGCACATTCTTTGTTCTATTCGTTCAGTGACTCTGAACGATATAGATATTTAAGAAAGAGGAAACATAGTCATTTAATTATTTATGAAAGAGAAAGGAAGAGAAGGATGAAAGAAAGATTGGAAAGCATCCGCAGAGAAGCCATTGAAGCAATTCAGTCTGCTGATGTACCGGAGAAATTGAACGAAGCCCGCGTCAGATTCCTTGGTAAAAAAGGAGAACTGACTGCTGTTCTTAAAGGAATGAAAGATGTAGCACCGGAAGAAAGACCGAAAGTAGGTCAGATGGTTAATGAGACACGTGCAGCCATCGAAGAGATTCTGGAAGAAAGCAAGCAGAAAATGGAGCGTGCGATCCGCGAAGAAAAGATGAAACAGGAAGTTATCGACGTTACACTGCCGGCTAAGAAGAACTTGGTAGGACACCGTCATCCGAATACGATCGCACTGGAAGAAGTAGAACGTATTTTCATCGGTATGGGATACGAAGTAGTAGAAGGACCGGAAGTAGAATACGATCTGTATAACTTTGAGAAACTGAATATTCCGGCAGATCATCCGGCAAAGGATGAGCAGGATACTTTCTATATCAATGATGATATTGTGCTGAGAACACAGACATCACCGGTACAGGCCCGCGTAATGGAACAGGGCAAGCTGCCAATCCGTATGATCGCACCTGGACGAGTATTCCGTTCAGATGAAGTGGATGCAACACATTCACCATCCTTCCATCAGATCGAAGGACTGGTTATCGATAAGAACATTTCATTCGCAGACCTGAAAGGAACACTGGAAGTATTTGCAAAGGAACTGTTCGGTGAAGATACCAAGACAAAGTTCCGCCCACATCATTTCCCATTCACAGAGCCAAGCGCCGAGGTAGATGTAAGCTGTTTCAAGTGCGGCGGTAAGGGATGCCGTTTCTGTAAAGGATCCGGATGGATCGAGATTCTGGGATGCGGAATGGTACATCCACACGTACTCGAAATGTGCGGAATTGATCCGGAAGAATACACAGGATTCGCATTTGGTGTAGGACTGGAAAGAATCGCACTTCTGAAATACGAAATCGACGACATGAGATTACTGTACGAAAACGATATCAGATTTTTACGTCAATTCTAGTGAACACACAACAGAAGGAAGCACGAATAAGTGTTACATTGAAAGGAGATTATAATGGATACTTCATTATCATGGATAAAAGCATATGTGCCGGATCTGGATGTGACAGCGCAGGAATATACCGATGCGATGACACTTTCCGGTACAAAAGTAGAAGGATTTGAAAAAATGGATGCAGATCTGGACCGCATCGTAGTAGGTCAGATCGACAAGATTGAGAAGCATCCGGATGCAGATAAACTGATCATTTGTCAGGTAAATATCGGAACTGAGACGATTCAGATCGTTACAGGTGCTCCGAATGTAAAAGAAGGAGACAAAGTGCCGGTTGTTCTGGACGGCGGACGTGTAGCCGGAGGTCACGAGCCTGGACAGCGCGTTGCCGGCGGTATCAAGATTAAGAAAGGCAAGCTTCGCGGTGTGCCGAGTAACGGTATGATGTGTTCCATCGAAGAATTGGGATCTAACCGTGATATGTACCCAGAGGCACCGGAATACGGTATCTACATTTTCCAGAAAGATGTAGAAGTAGGAAGCAGTGCGATCAGCGCACTGGGACTGGATGATGTGGTATTTGAATATGAGATTACATCCAACCGTGTAGACTGCTACAGCGTGATCGGGATTGCAAGAGAAGCAGCAGCTACATTCCGCAAGGAATTCCATCCGCCGGTTGTAACACCGACTGGCAATGACGAGGATGTCAATGACTATGTAAAGGTTACAGTCAAGGATCAGGAACTCTGCCCGAGATACACAGCAAGAGTTGTAAAAAATATTAAGATCGGACCGTCACCGGAGTGGATGCAGAGAAGACTGGCATCTGTTGGAATCCGCCCGATTAACAATCTGGTAGATATTACCAACTATGTAATGGAAGAATATGGACAGCCGATGCATGCGTATGATCTGGATACGATCGCAGGCCGCGAGATCGTAGTGCGCCGTGCAGAAGATGGTGAGAAATTCGTAACTCTGGATGGACAGGAAAGAGAGATGGACAGCTCTGTACTGATGATCTGTGATGGCGAAAAATCGATCGGTGTAGCAGGTATCATGGGTGGCGAGAACTCTATGATTACAGATAATGTTAAGACAATGCTGTTCGAAGCTGCATGCTTCAACGGAACCAACATCCGTAAATCAGCTAAGAAGATCGGACTTCGTACCGATGCATCCGGCAAATTCGAGAAAGGTCTGGATCCGGAAAATGCACAGGCAGCAATCGACCGCGCATGCCAGTTAGTAGAAGAAATGGGTGCCGGAGAAGTTGTAGGTGGAATGGTAGACGTCTATGCGGAGAAGAGAGAGCCGTCAAGAGTTACATTTGACGCAGAGAAGATCAATGCACTTCTCGGAACAGATCTGACGAAAGAACAGATGCTTGGCTATCTGAAGTTAGTAGAACTGGAATATGATGAGACTACGAATGAGATCGTAGCTCCGACCTTCCGTCAGGATATCCACCGTCTGGCAGACGTGGCAGAGGAAGTGGCAAGATTCTTCGGATATGACAATATTCCGACCACACTTCCAAGCGGAGAAGCTACGACAGGTAAACTGTCTTACAAGCTGCGTATTGAAGAGGTGGCAAGAAATATCGCAGAATTCTGCGGATTCAGCCAGGGTATGTCATACTCCTTCGAGAGCCCGAAGGTATTTGATAAATTATTACTGCCGGAGGATTCCAAGCTTCGTCAGGCAATTGAGATCCGTAACCCGCTGGGTGAGGATTACAGCGTGATGAGAACGACATCACTGAACGGTATGCTGACATCACTTGCTACCAACTACAACCGTAGAAATAAAAATGTAAAATTATACGAACTTGGAAATGTATATCTGCCAAAGGCACTTCCGTTGACAGAACTTCCGGACGAGCGTATGCAGTTTACTCTGGGTATGTACGGAGAAGGCGATTTCTTTAGCATGAAAGGTGTCGTAGAAGAGTTCTTTGACAAGATCGGACTGCACAAGAAAGAGACTTACGATCCAAACGCAGGCAAGACATTCCTGCATCCGGGACGTCAGGCTAATATCATTTACGATGGAACCGTAGTCGGATATCTGGGAGAAGTACATCCGGACGTTGCAGATATCTACGGAATCGGAGAGAGAGCATACATTGCTGTCATCGATATGCCTGAGATCGTAGCGCGTGCTACATTTGACCGTAAGTACGAGGGAATTGCCAAGTTCCCGGCTGTAAACCGTGACCTTAGTATGGTAGTGCCGAAGAACATCATGGTAGGACAGATTGAAGAAGTAATTGAGAAAAATGGCGGAGCTCATCTGGAGAGCTACTCACTGTTTGACCTGTACGAAGGAGCTCAGATCAAACCGGGATTCAAGTCTGTAGCTTACTCTATTACATTCCGTGCAAAAGACAGAACACTGGAAGAGTCAGATATTTCCAAAGCAATGGATAAGATTCTTGCCGGCCTGGAAGCAATGGGAATTGAGCTTCGTAAATAGAACGGAGAGATAAGATAATATGAAACGACAGGATTTTTATTTTGATTTGCCGGAAGAATTGATCGCACAGGATCCGCTGGAGGACCGCTCCAGCTCAAGACTCCTGGTATTAGATAAAGAGACTGGTGAGACCTCCCATCACATTTTTAAAGAGATCGTGGATTATCTGAACCCGGGAGACTGCCTGGTGATCAATGACACCAAGGTAATTCCGGCCAGACTGATCGGTGCCCGTGAGGGAACCGGAGCCAAGATTGAAGTGCTTCTGCTGAAGCGTAAAGAGAACAATGTGTGGGAGACGCTGGTAAAACCTGGCAAGAAAGCAAGACTAGGCACACGGATCGTGTTCGGCGAAGGTCTGCTGGTTGGTGAAGTCATCGATGTCGTAGAGGAAGGCAACCGCCTGATCAAGTTTGAGTACGAAGGAATCTTTGAGGAGATTCTGGATCAGCTTGGACAGATGCCATTACCACCGTACATCACGCATCAGCTGGAGGATAAGAACCGTTACCAGACTGTATATGCCAAGCATACCGGATCTGCGGCTGCACCGACAGCGGGACTGCATTTTACACCGGAACTGCTGAAGCAGATCGAGGAAAAAGGCATAGATATTGCCAGAGTTACACTGCATGTAGGACTTGGAACCTTCCGCCCGGTTAAGGTAGATGACATTTTGGAGCATCACATGCATTCAGAATTTTACCATATTGATGCCGAAGCGGCTGAGAAGATTAACCGTGCCAAGGACAATGGCGGACGCGTGATCTGCGTGGGAACCACAAGCTGCAGAACCGTAGAGTCAGCAGCAGATGAGAACGGACGCCTCAGAGAATGCAGCGGATGGACAGAGATCTTCATTTATCCGGGATACAAGTTCAAGATTCTGGATGCGCTGATCACGAATTTCCATCTGCCGGAGTCGACACTGATCATGCTGGTATCTGCACTGGCAGGCAGAGAACATGTGCTGAATGCATATCAGGAAGCAATCCGGGAGAGATATCGATTCTTCTCCTTTGGGGATGCGATGTTTATAAAGTAGAATATAAAAAGAAAAGGATCTGTTGCTTTACGATTGAGAAATCGTGAAGTGGCAGATTTTTTCTGCTTTATATGATGATTTATTGTTAATGCCGAGAAATAATGATAAAATTGTATTATAAATTATATAGAAAAGATGCTTCTGTTGTAATATTGTTGCGATAAAAAACAAATGTCATGCATTTGTGAAGGAAGAATATATTGAACTGTATGTCGTTATGTCTTGTTTTTTCTCTGACGAATGGAGGAGCGGATATGGGAATTATTTTTAAACTAACCCTACGTTATCTGAAAAAGAATAGAAAGCGTACCAGAGCAACCATCCTTGGAATTGCATGCACGATGATCATCCTCACAACGATTTCGCTCTTTGCCAATACTCTGATGGGAATGATCCGGGAGAGCATCCGGGAAGACCAGGGAAGCTGGCATTTGATCTTCCATGATTTGGATCAGGAACAGTATGAAAGCCTGAAAGAAAATAAAAAGCTATGTAATGTATCAGAAACGGAGTGCGAAGACTGCGAACCGGATGCGGGTTTGTGTGTGGCTGCTGAAATGAAAAACGTCAGTTGGCGTATGTTTGCTAGAACACAGAAAATTGGCAAAAAGATCGGTATGGAACAGCTTCCGGAGGAAGAGTGGCGGCGCCTTCCTTATCGTGAAATAGGAAAATACAATATTACCTATCATATAGAACTTTTAGAATACTATGGACTAAATGACGAAACCAGTATGAGCGTGGGCGGAATCATCAATGTTATAGTTGCAATGGTGATGCTTATGGGCTGTGTGCTGATTTACAATGCCTATTCCATCTCTACATTTGAAAAGCTAAGGTATCTGGGAACATTGGGAAGTATCGGTGCGAGTAAATTTCAAAGGATCAGTGTGGTTTACTGGGAAGGAATACTGGAAGGACTCATTGGGATTCCGGTCGGAATCGGAGTGGGGATCTTACTTACGAATGGTATTGTAAACGGTTTAGAAAATATTTTTATGTATGAACAACCGCTTGTAGTGGAGCTTACTTTCGGAAGGATTGTAACGTTTGTGCTCTGGGGATTTCTGATGATATTTCTGGCGTGTCTCTTTCCGGCGTGGAAAGCGGTTCATACTTCCAGTATGGAGTTGATTACACAAACTTATGAAGTAGATACAAAAATGCGTACTCGAACCAATCTGTTGAAAAAGCGGAAGCTATTTGGAACAGTGGGAATGCTGGCATTTAAGAATATGTGGGTTCGCAGGAAAAGCTATATTGCAAACAGTGTATTGCTGATATTGACTTTTTGTGTAATTTTGGACGGCATGGCTGTGATGCGTGGAATCAATAAAGAGTATTATCCGGTAGATGACAGAGAATGGGAAGAACTGGAACTATGGACAGAACTTTATACGATGAATAATGATAAGATTATGGAGTTTTATAAAAAAGTAGCTGCATTACCGGAGGTGACTTCCATATCCTTAGAGCGTAATCTGAATATCAGCCGTATGCTGTTAGAACCAGGGCAGATTCAGGATGATTTGCAGAAGGTTCCATTTGAGGTATCTGGAGAGACTGGATTCTGGTGGTCAGATGAACCATCGTCAATTAAAAGATATCAGGATATGAAGTCGGGAGATTGGATAGAAGGTGTTGGTTTACGCACAGTGATCGTGGGGTTAGATGATCAAACCTTTCAGGCATATGTGAAAAAGGCAGGATATGAAATTCCAGAAGATACCACAGATGAATATCAGGTGTTAATAGAGGATTACGAGGAAGTCCGGACATTAGAAAAGATCTGTCAACGCAGTATATTGAAGGCACAGCCAGACAGTGAATTTACTTTTTGGTATAGCCGTTATGGGGATATAGGGCTCTTTACGGGTAAATATGACGAACAGCGTGATGAGATGCGAAAGGGAAGCTTTCGGCTGATCGGAACGACACAGAAAACGCCGCCGTATCCTTATTTTTCAGGAAAGCAGGACGATATTAATGGGTATCAGGAGGAAACACTGGGATTCTGCCATATTTATATGTCTATGAGTGATTTTGAACGGTTACTGGAAGATCCGATGTATAGTGATATTTATAAAAGACATCCTGAGGATACCTATGCTTTTAATTATTCAACTTACAATAGTGTTGCTACTTATTTGAAATTTAATATCCAAAGGAAAAAGGCAGAGGAAGAGCATACATTTTTGAATTTACTTTTTGGAATGGATGGATTCTCAACGCGGATACAGGAAGATGAAAGGGTAAAGGGAGAAATTGAGAGTATCGCACAGGAAGTGGGACTGAAACAAAGTGCTCCGTTGATGTACGATGTGGATTGCACTTTTGATGAGGTGGATATTTCGAAGAGAAATAGCTATGCTTTTAACAGCCAGGCACTTTGGCAGAAGAATGAATACTTTCGTTCGAAAAAATTTTTATTGTTGATATTAGGATATGGATTGATGGTGCTTATCACGTTATTGTCATTAACCAATATTTTCCAAAGTATATCGACTTCTATGCGTATGCGAAGAAAAGAGTTCGCAGCTTATCAGTCGATAGGAATGTCTCGGAAAGATCTGAAAAGGATGTTATCCATAGAGGCAGGTTTTTATGGGATTATCGGGTGTGTGATTGGAATACCGGTAAGTTTTCTTGGATTATTAGGCGTGTATGATACCTATCACGAAGTTTTTTATAATATTACATGGAAAATACCGTGGGACATGGTACCGATACAGATTGTAGTAGCTATTTTATTACTGATCGTACCCGTGAGATATGCAATGTCACAATTGAAACATCTGAATATTATCGAATCTATTCGTAACGATAACCAGTAAGGGAGGCGCGAAGATGGAAGTATTGAGAACGGAAGAGCTTACGAGAGAATATGGCTTTGGAGATAATAAGGTTGTTGCACTTAACCACGTTTCCTTTTCGGTGGAAGAAGGAGAGTTTGTCACGATTTTAGGTCCGTCGGGTTCAGGAAAGTCAACGCTTCTTCATCTCCTGGGCGGTGTTGACAAACCGACATCCGGCAAGGTATATATTGGCGGACAGTCCATTTATGAAATGAAAGAACGTGAGCTGACTGCTTTTCGAAGGAGAGAGATTGGTCAGATTTATCAATTTTATAATCTGATTCCGGTACTGAACGTGGAAGAGAATATATGTCTGCCGATGCTCCTGGATCACAGACAGGCAGAACGAAAAGATTTGGATGAATTACTGGAATTACTCGGCCTCACAGAGCGTGTGAATCATCTTCCGAGCGAATTGTCCGGCGGTCAGCAGCAGCGAGTTGCAATCGGAAGAGCACTGATCAGTAAACCGAAACTGATTCTGGCAGATGAGCCTACAGGAAATCTGGATCAGAAGAACAGCCGGGAGATTATCAAACTTTTCCGCGAACTGAATGAAAAATATGGACAGACGATTCTCTTGATCACACATGACGAGAAGATTGCAGAACATGCAGAGAGGATTCTTGTGATTGAAGATGGACAGATAGTAAAAGATAGTCGGAGGTGAAAAATGGCGCTTTCATGGAATTTATCAACATGATGTTAGAGACTGTGGTAATTAAAGATCTTTCTGCTCAAAATACCGGAAATTATATGTTACTTTCTTATGAGGTAAATTAAAGTGAGGAGTAATGGAAAATGAAAAAAGAGTGGAAAGTTACGATTCTTGTAATATTAGTGGAAGTGTTGTTTGTCTGGATTTGTTATACAGCACCAGGAACCGGAAGACGAAGTCCACTGCTTTTAGAAGAAAAAGGCAGAGTAACAGATATTGATTTAAGTAAGCAACAAATAACTGTTCAACTTGAAAGTCTAAATAGTTATTATGATGGGTTAAAAATACAGCCATATGATAGTGATAAAGTTGTTTTAAATTGTAAATGGATGGAAAAAAGTGCTTCAACTTTAAAAGAAATAAAGCTAAATGATGAAGTGATATATATGCATTACGATAATAAGCCCAATAGAGTTGAAAAATTAGAACTTTTATATGAAGAGAAAGCAGTTGTAACAGGTGTATTTTTATATCGTAATGAAATTAAAGTAAAACTTAAACAGAATAATTCTATATGTAATTTCTATGAAAAAGAAGAAGTGTCATTGGATTGTAGTCATGTATATCAAGGAAATGATGTGCTGGATTCGTTAGAAATATTTGATGAAATAGTATTTACACATGTGCATGATGATCCATATACTGTGCTAGAGTTAAAAAAATTGTAAGAAATAGTGGATGCGCTTTTCAATAAATGGGGGAATCTAATAATGAAGAAAGTAATATGTGTAATATTAGGTTTAATTGTTGTTCTTGGTGCGTGGCCGTTATACGGGGTAGTGCATAGCGAAGAAAGCTTTAATTATGGAGAGTACTTGTATGAAGAAACAGCAGTTGTTAAAGATATTGATTTGAATAACGAGAAAATTACCGTGTCTATAGAAAATAGTGATACTTACTGGAGAGCCGATTCAGATCCATATGAAGATAAAGATGTTTGTTTGGATTGCAGTAAGGTGAAGGAAGCAGTATTGGAACAACTGGAAATATCCAATGAAATAGTATTTACACATATATATGTTAAACCGTATATCGTAGCAGAAATAAAAAAATAAAGCAGACCTGCCGCACTCTTTACAATGCGGCAGGTCTTTTGTCGTTCGGTTCATAATCGTAATAACGAATGCATATGTCCCTTACAGAAAGTATATTACATATCAATCAGAAACGAGCTCGGTCCTATTCAGAACTATTTAGCGATTATGGTCGACCTGATCCATGTACTGGATAAGGCGCATTACCTGACTGGTATAGCCCCATTCATTGTCATAGAAACAGATCACCTTGAAAAAGTGGGAATTCACCTGAATGCCCTGTCGTGCGTCGAAGATGGAAGCATGAGAATCTCCGATGAAATCAGAAGATACTACTTCATCATCCACATAATCCAGAATACCGGACAAATATGTCATAGAGGCTTCCTGAACTTTTTTGCAGATTTCTTCGTAAGATGCCGATTTCTTCAAAGCTACGTTTAAGTCAACAACAGATACATCTGAAGTAGGTACGCGATAAGAGATGCCACTCATTTTGTCCTTCAATGAAGGAATTACGAGGGAGATCGCTTTAGCTGCTCCGATGGTAGATGGGATCAGAGAAGCGTCCGATTCAGAGAACACAGGAATCTTCTGACCGAGCAATGTAACTGGCTTTTTCTGATTTGATGTAATTTACTGTCAGTGTAACATAGAATAATGAAAAATATTATATATAGAAGAGTAATTAAAATATTAACGAAAATACATACAAGATAGCTGACTGATTGAAAACTTTGTGAAGAAATGTTATGATTTTAAGCAGAAATAATACATATGGGAGGCTGTTATGAGAGAGGAACGTTTTAAGATGGAGCGCCCGGGTTTGGTAGAAGAAGGACAGGAAGTTGTGATCAGCGAACGAAGTCCGAGCACCGGGAGATATACTTATCTGGTAGAACCATCCATTGCCATGTCGGGAATATACCGCACAGCGGAGCGGATCCGGGACAGGAAAGGCGTGATCAGGAAGATTGAGGAGACTGACCGGGGATTTTATCTGATCGTAGAGATAGAGCAGTAATAAGAGAGCTTTTGCAGGGAGAACATACTTGCGGAAGTTCTCTTTTTTATAATTTATGATTTGACAAAAAATGCACAAGTTAATTGATAATAATTCAAACAAACTATAAATAGTGACGAAAAAATAGAAAATTAATGAGAAAAATTATAGATATTAGACAATTTATGTGCTAATATAATAAATAACTTGTGTGAAAATCGATAAATTCAAATGGAGGTAAAGCTATGCTTTCAAAAAAATCTGCAGTTCCGTTTAGAGGAACGAAGGAGCAGGAAGAAGAACTGCTTAAGGTGATCGAAGAATTGAAAGATGAAAAAGGCGCTTTGATGCCGATCATGCAGAGAGCGCAGGACATCTATGGATATCTGCCGATCGAGGTCCAGAAGATTATCTCAGACCAGACGGGAATCCCGTTAGAGAAGATTTATGGAGTGGCAACATTTTATGCACAGTTTAATCTGAGTCCGAAGGGACGATATCAGATATCTGTCTGTCTTGGCACGGCATGCTATGTAAAAGGATCCGGCGATATTTATAACAAGCTGATGGAAAAGCTTGGTATCGTGGGCGGAGAGTGTACGCCGGATGGAAGATTTTCGCTGGATGCGTGCCGTTGTATCGGGGCCTGTGGACTGGCGCCGGTCATGACGATCAATGAAGAAGTATACGGACGCCTGAAGGTGGAGGATATAGATGATATCCTTGCGAAATACGAGTAGTGGTTAACTTGATTAGAAGTGGAGGGACAGAATGAAATCTCTGGAAGAATTACGGGTAATTAGAGAGCGTATGCAGGGAACAGTGGCATACCGCTCAGAACACGAATCTCTGGAAGAGGCTGCAGCTTCTGAGCACGGCAAGTACCGCACTCATGTGCTGGTATGCGGAGGAACAGGATGTACATCATCCGGCAGCCAGAAGATCAGAGAACGTCTGGATGAAGAGATCCGGAAGAACGGACTGGAAGAGGAAGTATGTGTGATCAAGACAGGCTGTTTTGGCCTGTGTGCGCTGGGACCGATTATGATCGTGTATCCGGAGGGTGCGTTTTATTCTATGGTCAAGGAAGAAGACATTCCTGAGATTGTAGAAGAGCATCTGGCAAAGGGCAATGTAGTGAAGAGACTGCTCTATGATGAGACGGTGAAAGGAGAAGATGTACTTCCGCTGCAGGAGACGAATTTCTATAAGAAGCAGCACCGTGTGGCACTGCGTAACTGTGGCGTGATCAGTCCGGAGAATATTGACGAATACATAGGTACAAGAGGATATGAGGCGTTAGGTAAGGTGCTGACCGAGATGACACCTGCAGAAGTTATTCAGGTGATGCTTGACAGCGGACTCAGAGGAAGAGGCGGTGCAGGTTTCCCAACCGGTATGAAATGGAAATTCGCGGCAGCGAATGAAGCAGATCAGAAATACGTCTGTTGTAACGCCGATGAGGGTGACCCGGGTGCATTTATGGACAGATCCGTACTGGAAGGTGATCCGCACGTTGTACTGGAAGCCATGGCGATCGCAGGCTATGCCATTGGGGCGTCACAGGGATATATCTACGTGCGTGCAGAGTATCCAATCGCAGTAGAACGTCTGAATATTGCGATTAAGCAGGCAAGAGAATACGGATTGCTTGGCGAAGATATATTTGGATCAGGATTTGATTTTGATATTGAGCTTCGTTTGGGAGCAGGAGCATTTGTCTGCGGAGAAGAGACCGCACTGATGACTTCGATCGAGGGTAACCGAGGAGAACCGAGACCGCGTCCGCCATTCCCGGCATTAAAGGGACTGTTCCAGAAGCCGACAATTCTGAATAACGTAGAGACGCTGGCGAATATCCCACAGATTATCCTGAATGGACCGGAATGGTTTGCATCGATGGGAACAGAGAAGTCCAAAGGAACCAAGGTATTTGCTCTGGGAGGCAAGGTCAATAATACCGGTCTGGTAGAGATTCCGATGGGAACGACTCTGCGGGAGATTGTAGAAGAGATCGGCGGAGGCATTCCGAAGGGAAAGAAGTTCAAGGCTGCGCAGACCGGAGGTCCGTCCGGCGGATGTATTCCGACAGAGAATTTTGATGTACCGATCGACTATGATAACCTGATCGCGATTGGTTCCATGATGGGGTCCGGTGGTCTGATCGTTATGGATGAAGATACCTGTATGGTAGATATTGCCAAATTCTTCCTGGAATTTACTGTGGATGAATCCTGTGGCAAATGTGCACCGTGCCGTATTGGTACCAGACGTATGCTGGAGATCTTAGAGAAGATCACCAAGGGACAGGGAACGATGGAAGATCTGGACCGTCTGGAAGAACTGGCAGCGCATCTGAAGTCGAATTCACTGTGTGCGCTTGGTCAGACAGCACCGAATCCGGTACTCTCCACCTTGCGTTATTTTAAAGATGAATATATTGCCCACATTGTGGATAAGAAATGTCCGGCAGGTGTCTGTAAGGATCTGCTGCAGTACAAGATCAATGCGGACAAATGTAAGGGCTGTACGCTTTGTGCACGTATCTGTCCGAATGGTGCAATCAGCGGTAAAGTAAAAGAACCACATGCGATCAATCCGGAGAAATGTTTGAAATGTGGTGCATGTATGGAAAAATGTCGCTTCGGTGCGATTTATAAGGAATAAGGGAGGATAGAGAATATGGAAACGGTTAATCTTACAATCAATGGACTGAAAGTATCTGCACCGGCCGGCTCTACGATCCTTGAGGCAGCACATGCAGCCGGAATCAGAATTCCTACTCTCTGCTATTTGAAGGAGATCAATGAGATCGGTGCATGTCGTATGTGTGTAGTAGAAGTAAAAGGGGCCCGTAATCTGGTAGCTGCCTGTGTACATCCGGTTAGTGAAGGGATGGAAGTGTATACGAATACACCGAAGCTGATTTCATCCAGAAAGAAGACATTACAGCTTCTGCTGTCGAATCACGATAAGAAATGTCTGTCCTGTGTGCGCAGCGGTAACTGTGAATTACAGCAGCTCTGCAGGGAATATGGCGTGGATGATGAGAATTATTTTGCAGGTGAGAGTAATCACTATGAGTTGGATGATTCCGCAGCGCATATGATCCGTGACAATAACAAATGTATCCTGTGCCGCAGATGCGTGGCTGTTTGTGAGAAAGTTCAGGGAGTTGGCGTGATCGGAACCAATAACCGTGGATTTGCGACTTTTATCGGTTCTGCATTTGACATGGGGCTTGGAGAGACCAGTTGTGTATCCTGTGGACAGTGTATCGCAGTCTGTCCGACCGGTGCATTATATGAAAAAGATTATACAGATAAGATTATAGAAGCAATCGCTGATCCGGAGAAATACGTGGTCGTTCAGACTGCACCATCTGTCAGAGCCGCGCTTGGCGAAGAATTCGGTTATCCGATGGGAACGGATGTGGAAGGCAAGATGGTAGCAGCGCTCAGAAGAATCGGATTTGACCGTGTATTTGATACGGACTGGGCAGCAGACCTGACGATTATGGAAGAGGCACATGAGCTTCTGGAACGTGTACAGAATGGTGGAAAGCTTCCGCTGATCACATCCTGCTCGCCTGGATGGATCAAATACTGCGAGCACTATTTCCCGGATATGACAGAGAATCTGTCCAGCTGCAAATCACCGCAGCAGATGTTTGGTGCGATGGTGAAGACTTACTTTGCCGAGAAGCAGGGTATCGATCCGAAGAATATCGTATCGGTCAGCGTGATGCCATGCACGGCTAAGAAGTTCGAGATCGGAAGAGATCATCAGAATGCAGCCGGAGTACCGGATGTGGATATTGCCATCACTACCAGGGAACTGGCACGACTGATCCGTCGTTGTGGTATAGAATTTACTGCACTTCCGGATGAAGGCTTTGATGATCCGATGGGTGAGTCTACGGGAGCGGCAGTAATCTTTGGAGCGACCGGCGGTGTTATGGAAGCAGCTCTTCGTACTGCGGTGGAGACATTGACGGGAGAAGAACTTGCTAATCTGGAATTTACAGATGTGCGTGGCACAAAGGGCATCAAAGAGGCTGAATATCAGGTGGCAGGCATGGATATTCGTGTGGCAGTTGCTTCGGGACTTGGCAATGCAAGAGAACTTCTGGAGCAGGTGAAATCTGGTGAGAAACAGTATCACTTTATCGAGATCATGGGATGTCCGGGCGGATGTGTCAACGGAGGCGGTCAGCCGCAGGTATCCGGTGATGTGCGTAATTTCACTGATGTACGTGGTATTCGTGCAAGCGTACTGTATCGCAATGATCAGGCGAAGGTAATCCGTAAATCGCATGAGAATCCGGCAATCAAGAAACTGTATGAAGAGTATCTGGGAGAACCGGGAAGCAAGAAAGCACATGAGACATTGCATACAACCTATGTAAAACGCACAGTTAATTAAGGATAGTCCATAATATTTTAGAAGGGTGGAAATGCATTGCATTTCTGCCCTTTCTTCTATACAATAAAAGCAGAATATCTTTGATGTCTGACATCAATGAGGGAGGCTGTAATGGGAAACTATCAATATTATTTATTCGATCTGGATGGTACGCTGACGGATTCAGGAGAAGGAATTATGAATTCAATCCGTCATGCTTTGCATAAATTTGGAATTACAGAGTATGAGGAAACGACACTGCGTAAGTTTATCGGACCACCGCTTGCAGAGTGCTTTCAGAAGTATTTTGATCTGTCACCGGAGGAAGCACGCAAGGGAATCGATTATTACCGGGAATATTATACTGACGGGGGAATGTTTGAAAATGAGGTCTATCATGGCGTAAAAGAGTTGTTAGAGGGCTTGAATGCGAAAGGAAAGACATTGATTGTTGCTACGTCAAAGCCTGAGTTATTTGCGGAGCAGATTCTGGAACATTTTGATCTGGCGAAGTATTTTGCCTGTATTGCCGGAGCGTCTATGGACGAGACCAGAGTGCATAAAGATGATGTGATTGCTTATGCATTGCAGAAGTATAAAGGAATTGATCATAAAAAAGCGGTGATGATCGGCGATCGTTCGCATGATATTATGGGCGGTAAAGCGAATGGCATGGATACGATCGGAGTGCTTTATGGATTTGGAAACCGGGAAGAATTAGAAGAAGCCGGAGCTGATATTATTGTGGAGACACCAGAAGAAATATTGAGATATTAAGGTATGTGAGGAGGGCTTTGCATGAAGGTCATTGATTTTAAGGATGCCAAATGCAGACATTGTTACAAATGTGTCCGTTATTGTGAGGTAAAGGCAATTTCAGTACAGAATGAACAGGCGCATATTATGGAGGATCACTGTATTCACTGTGGACAGTGCCTGGAAGTCTGTCCGCAGAATGCCAAGACATTTGCCAGCGATATGGAACGGGTGAAGGGATATCTTCAGAGAGGTGTGCGTACGGTGCTTTCACTTGCACCGTCATATCTCAGTGTACTTGACTTTGATCAGCCCGGACAGGTGGTAGATGCACTTATGAGGCTTGGGTTTGATGAAGTGCGGGAAACAGCAGAAGGTGCAGCATTAGTCACAGAAGAGTATCAAAAGCTACTTAAAAGTGGACAGATGACGAATATCATCTCTACTTGTTGTCCAAGTATTAATGATTTGATCGAGAAATATTATCCAACATTAGTCCCGATGATGGCTCCTGTTGTATCTCCGATGATTGCACATGGACGTCTGATTAAGCAGATGTATGGACCAGATGTGAAAGTCGTCTTTCTGGGACCTTGTATTGCTAAAAAAGCAGAAGCAGTTGGAGATGAGCGGGTAGAGGGAGCAATTAATGCCATTTTGACATTTGAAGAGGTTATCCGTTGGTGGAGAGAAGAAGGTATCAGGGTTGAGGAATGCGAAGACAAGCCGATGGGTAATCCGGATCCGGGGGTGAACCGGTTGTATCCAATAGGCGGAGGTGTGATTACCTCCGTGTTGACAGGAGGACCGGAAGATCATTATGAGAAATTTCATGCAGAGGGAATTAAGACATGTATGGAATTGCTGGATGAACTGACACGTGGAGAGGTAAAAGGCGGATTTTTTGAACTAAATGTATGTAAAGGTGGATGTGTAAAAGGACCGGCTGCTGAGCGGTGGAAGCGTTCTATGCTAAAAGCAAGGCTGGATCTGGAGCATCAGGTGAAATATACGGAAGAAGCTGTGCATATAGAACATGAGCCAATTCTTCTGGATAAGGTATTTGAAGATCGTTACATCCAGGATAATCAGCCAACAGAACGAGAGCTTACAGAAGTGCTTCGCGCTATGGGAAAATATACAAGACAGGATGAACTGAATTGCGGAGCGTGTGGATATGCTACCTGCAGAGCCAAAGCAGAAGCTGTATATCAGGGCAAGGCAGAGATCAGTATGTGTCTGCCACACGCAGTGGCACAGGCTGAATCCATGTCGAATCTGGTGATGGACGCGACACCGAACATGGTCTTGATTGTCGATCGGGATATGCATATAAGGGAATGTAATAAAAGAATGCTGGATAAGCTGGGGATTTCCCGAGAAGAGGCACTGGAGCGATATATTTTTGAATTTATTGAGGTTGAAGATATTGAACAGGTGCTGGAAGATAAAAAATCCATTTTAAGGAAACGAATTCAGTTAGAAACACTTGATGTTATTGCTAAAGAAACGATTGTGTATATAGAGTCGGTGGATTCGGCATTGGTTGTCTATCAGGATGTGAGCAAAGAGGAAAAGGCGAGAGAACAGCACATGAATCTGAAGATGGAGACGATTGATATCGCGCAGAAGGTCATTGATAAGCAGATGATGGTAGCACAGGAAATTGCCGGACTGCTGGGAGAGACTACAGCAGAAACCAAAGTGACGCTTTCTAAGTTGAGAGATTCGATTCTGGATGACGGAGAGGATTAAGATGAGTGTAAGTGTAGATATTTGCTGGAAAAGTTTTAACAAGAATCGTGAAGAATTGTGTGGAGATAAAGTCGAAGTACTGAAAACAGAAGATTCCAGTATTATTATTCTTGCAGATGGTATGGGAAGTGGAGTAAAAGCGAATATTCTTGCAACTCTGACGTCTAAGATCCTGGGCACGATGTTTCGGGAAGGGGCTGCAATTGATGCCTGTGTTGAGACAATTGCCCGTACACTGCCTATCTGTAAAGAACGGGAAGTAGCATATGCGACATTCAGTATCCTGCAGATTTTTCGAGATGGAGAAGCCTATCTGGTAGAATATGATAATCCAAAATGCGTGTTTATACGCAACAAAGAAATAATAAACTATCCTTATCAGGAGCGAGTCATTGAAGGAAAGAAGATTCGTGAGTTTCGATTTCATGTAGAACTCAATGATTGTTTCGTACTGATGAGTGACGGAGCAATCTGGGCCGGCGAAGAAGAAACTATGAACTATAACTGGGAATGGGATGATATGGCAGCTTATACGCTAAAATGTACGAACGAGACATTGTCGGCAGCAAGACTGGCAGCTATGCTCAGCCAAGTGTGTTACGACCTGTATGGACAGAAGCCGGGAGATGATACAACCGTTGCAGTAACCAGAGTTATCCGCAGACAGGTGGTCAATATCTTCACAGGTCCACCGTCCAGAAAGGAAGATGATGAGCGGGTTGTACATGATTTTATGAAGCAGGAAGGCAAGAAAGTTATTTGTGGCGGTACCAGTGCCAATGTGGCATCTCGTGTATTAAAACGGGAGATCGTAACGCTGGTCAAGCATGCAGATCCAAAGATTCCGCCAATGGCAACAATGGAAGGTCTGGATCTGGTAACGGAAGGCGTATTGACCATCGGAAGTGCGCTGGATCTCCTGCACCGCTATGAAAATGATGAGTTTGATGAAGCATTTTTTGATGCATTGGATGCAGAGAACGGTGCAGCCAAACTTGCAAGGCTGTTGATCGAAGAGTGTACGGATCTGAATCTTTTTGTAGGAAGAGCACTGAATCCTGCACACCAGAATTCCAATCTGCCATTCGATCTCAGCGTGCGTATGAATCTGGTAGAACAGCTGAAGGATTGTGCAGAGCGGATGGGTAAGCATGTGACAGTGAAGTATTATTAGACTGTATTGAAAAAGAATTATTAAAAGTAGTAAAATGGCAGGTGATATTATGAAGGTCGAAGAAGTTATAAGTGAGGTTGCAAAACTTTGCAGAAACTTTCATGCTAAAGAAGTGATTTTATATGGATCAAGAGCAAAAGGGACTGCGAGAGAGCGAAGTGATATAGATATCGCGGTCACGGGAGTAAAGAATTTTGATATACTTGAGGAAAAGATAGAAGAATTGCCGACATTGTATAGTGTTGATTTGTTGAATATGGATACTTGTAGAAATGATTTGTTAAAGGAGGATATCAGACAGTATGGACGAGAAATTTAACAGACGTTTTGTGTCTTTTACTAAATCCCTGGATGCATTGGCAGAAGCCAGGGAAAGAGACCTTTCAGACTCTTTTGTGCTGAGCGGGACCAGTGCTAAATTCAGTATAACATTTGATCTGGCATGGAAAGTAATGAAAGATATATTAATACATTGATTTATTCTATGATTTCAAAAATGTGGTAAATGAATTAATGTTATAAAATAGAGGGAATGAGTATGATAGCTTTTGGTTATGAAAAAGATAATGATGAAGAAAAACTGATGAAATTGAGTGAAACTACGTTACAATGCAACAACGAAGAACTGGATAGAATTATAGATTTTCTAAATCGGATTAAGAATACAAATTATGAAGCAGGAGATCATTATCACTACAGAGATTTTAATAAGAAGTGGACTTCAGAAGAATCGGATTTTATTATTTTTTTAGAAGAAGATGTAGAAAGTTCGAGATAAACATATTTAATAGTAGATATGTTATATTTGACATTTTACTCTGACTTTGCTAAAATACTCACCTGTGAACAAAAATTCTAAGAATTTAATATGATAGAGCGTTGATTTTCAATGCTACGGTTGGACATCCATAATCCATAATTCGGGTTATGGATGTTTTAATGTATGGTGGAATAATATTGACAGTGGAAAATCGGAAAGGAGAAGTATGGAGAACGAATTATTTGAACAGACATCAGTGCCGAAAGCTTATATGAAGCTTGCGTTTCCCGTGGTAATGAGTATGATGGTTTCGCTGGTTTATAATATGGTGGATACATATTTTATCGCATTGACAGGAGTGCAGGAACTGGTGGCGGGAGTGTCGTTGGCGGCACCGATATTTACGATGATGATTGCGTTTGGAGATATCTTTGGACTTGGTGGAAGTTCGGTAATCTCCCGGCTGTTTGGACAGAAGAGAAATATGGATGCGAAGAGAGTCAGTGCATTCTGTGTCTGGGGATCGATTGTATTTGGCATCTGTGTGACGATCATACTGTTATTGTTCCGGCCGCAGATTCTTCGGGTATTGGGAGCAAATGATGTGACAATGCAGTATGCCAGTGGATATTATACATGGATTGCGATAGGAGCAGTGTTTATCATATTTGGACTTGTGCCGACCAATATTCTCCGCACGGAAGGACTGGCTGCACAGGCAATGCTTGGTTCTATTATCGGTTCTATCGTGAATATTATTCTTGATCCGGTATTTATCTTTGGATTGAAACAAGGGGCGGCAGGAGCTGCAATCGCAACGGTGCTTGGCAATATGGCAGCGGATCTTTATTATATGTATGCGATGATGAAAAAGGCAAACCGTTTGTCAGTGGCAATTACGGAGACCAGAATTTCCGGGCATATGATAGGTAACATTCTGTTAATTGGCATTCCGGCATCAATCACAAATCTCATGCAGAGCTTTATGGTCATGCTGACGAATCATTTCCTGCTGGAGTACGGAACGGACAAAGTCGCAGCCATGGGAATTGCATTAAAAGCCAATATGCTCACGGCTCTGATACTGGTCGGATTTGCATTTGGCGGTCAGCCGCTTGTAGGATATAATTATGGCGCAAAAAACGAAAAAAGATTAAAAGAAATATTAAAGTTTGCATATTTGTTTGAGATGGGAACCGGACTTGGATTTGCAGTACTTGTCAGTATCTTTGCACCTACAGTTATCCGAGTATTTATGAATGATCCGGGGATTGTAAATAATGGAGCTATGATGCTTCGGTATCAGCAGTTCGGTATGATGTTCATGGCAGTAACGCTGGTATCAACCTGTGTCTGCCAGTCTGTGGGAAATGCGTCGGGAGCACTTGTGCTGTCGATCAGCAGACAGGGCGTAGTTTATGCCATGACGATTGTTGTTCTGTCCAAAATATTTGGATATACAGGAGTGCTGGCGGCACAGGCATGTGCAGATGTGCTGACGGCGGTGATGGCCGGACTTATTATCAGGCATATCTTTTTCCGACATAAAGATCATAACGTATAATACAAAAATCATGCCTGTCACAGCAGAGAAGCTGGCAGGCATGATTGAAGATGCGATCGCAGGCAGGCTGGATTAATTAGCGTTCGACTTTTACTTTTTTTAATTCTACGCAGGATCTGTTATAGGTCAGTGCCAGGATTATCTGAGTGATTCCGACTACGAGGATTGCCAGGACACCTGTGTGGAAGAACAGATGTGACAGCATGGTGAGAAGAAGCAGGAAACTAAGACATTTACTTGTAAATGAAAATGCTTTATACGCGCTCTGGTAAATGACTTCTTTTTCAGCTTCGTCACAGCTTTCCAACCATTGCTGCTGGAATTTCATAGAAGATACATCCCCTTTCTTTTCTGGATGTGTCTTCTGCAGCAGCTTTATATAGCGCGCCTGCATAATACCGTCATAGAAGACGCAGATTAAAAATGTGAGGCAGGCACCGAGTGCGATGCTGTGGTGCAGATAATCCATAGAATAACCAAATGCTAATAGTACGATGCCGCCTATATATGACAGCAGGTTGCTGGTCATCAGCATGGCACCGGTCTTTTCTTCTTTATAATCTAATTCGTCAAATTCTTCGTCATCAGCATCCGCGAGACTGTTGCAGATGTTCTTTAATCTGGAATAATAGATCTCCTGCAATATAATTGAAAGTACAGTGATTAGAAGCAGTCCCGGAAAGATCATATTCTGAATACCCGAGATTAATTTCTGCGTAGCCTGATTGAACGAATTACCGTTGTTAAGCGAGAGCAATACAGCTGCTGAAGCACCCAATATAGCACCGACGATGGCACCGGCGGCCATTTTTAATGTCAGTTTGCTAAGACTGGTTGTTTTTGGGTTATCTTTATGTTTCATGGGTTTCATCCTCCTCATATTCAAATATATCTTCAACTTTTACATTACAGATCATTGCAAGCTTTAATGCCAGTGTTACAGAGGGCGAGTAGTCTCCGCGTTCGATTAGACTGATGGTCTGTCTGGATACTCCGGCAAGTTTTCCAAGCTCTGTCTGGTTCATGCCTAATTTGGATCTGTGTTCTTTTAAGCGGTTCAGTAACGGCAATCTAAGATCCTCCTTTATGATAAAATGACAACTTTATTTGTCAAAAATAGGATAGCATTGACAACTATCCTTGTCAATATGTTTTGACAACTTTTCTTGTCATTTTAACTATGCATATTATTTGATATGTGTGAAAACTATGTTATACTTATCAAAACAATACTAGGAGGTGCAGCCATGAGATTTGAGGATGAGAAGGATTATATCATGCGTATGATCAAAGAAATGGTCAGTGTACTATTTTCCATTTTGCTCGGCAAGCAATATGTATCCGTGGATGAAGAGCGGAAGAATGGATATGAAGTGTCGGGGACGGACTTGAACGATCTGCTGGATATGATTGATAACGGACAGATCAATGAAGCGGAGAATCTCATGCTGGATAATATTGATTACAGTGATAAAAAGGAATTGGTAGCAGCTTTGCTGTTCTATCAATATCTCTCTGAAAAGAAGAAAGATTTTCTGCAGGATCATGATTATTCGGACGAAGAAATCCTGGATGGTGCGAAACAGATATTGCAAAAAGCGGGATATGGGGATATCGTAAAGATTATGGAATAGAATTATATATGATTGAGAGGCAGTATGATGAACGAAAGAAATTACAGTAAAGTACCAGTATTTGAGAATGGAATGGCACAGCCGGTATTTCCATTTACGGATGGAAAGACAGGTGCAGATTATAATCCGGAGACTTCGAGTATTGTGAGATATGCGGTATATGTGGAGTCTGATTATGATATGGACGGAGATGGAAAGCGAGACCTGGTCAAAGCAGTTGTACAGGTTCCAAGAAGTGCGGTGGAGGGAAATTACAAAGCCGCAACATTATTTGAAGCCCGTCCGTACTGTGCAGGTGTGAATGAAGATGGATATCCTCATATGAAAGAAGTGGCAGAAAAGGAATACCGTTATTTTGATTTTACAGACCTTGAGCGAGAGGTTCCGGCACGTGTTCCAACTGGAAGTATCAGTGCGATGGAGCTTGCCCTTCAAGCTGATCCGTCAGACTGGTATTATCCGGATAAAGGTAATAACGATAGCATGGTCTATAGCAATCTGGACACTTTTAATTATTACCTTGTTCGTGGCTTTGCAGTTGTGCTGTGTGGTGGATTTGGTACGCTTGGTTCAGATGGATTCAACTATGTGGGATCCGATTATGAGAGAGATGCATTCAAATTCGTAGTAGAATGGCTGCATGGAGACCGCGTGGCATATGCGGACCGTGAGGGAACGATTCAGACGAAAGCAGACTGGTCGAATGGCAATGTTGCAATGACCGGAAGATCTTATGCGGGAACTATGCCATTTGCGGTGGCAACAACAGGAGTAGAAGGTTTGAAGACGATCATTCCAATCGCAGGAATTGCAGACTGGTATTCCCAGCAGAATATGCAGGGAGCACAGCGTTACTGGCCGAAAGAAGTATTGAATAGTTTTCTCGCTTACTACTGTTCCAGCCGTTATCATGACGAATCATTATCTGAAAAACAGCTTGATGATATGGCAGCATTTCACCATGAACTTAGTCTTCGGCAGTTAAAGTGTGGATTTGACTACGATGAGGAATTCTGGGGAAGCGGTAATTACTGCCTGAATGCAGATAAGATCCGATGCACCGCATTGATCGTGCATGGACTGAATGATGAAAATGTGTCTACCAAGCAGTTTGAAATGATATACAAGTCCTTTGAAAAGGCAGGTCGGAATGTGAAGCTGTTACTGCATCAGGGTGCGCATATTACACCGACCATGTCAAACAGGGAATATGGAATCCTGGTGGATGGACAATTCTATGATGACATTGTTAACAAATGGATTTCTTATTATCTGTATGATGTGGATAATCATGCTGAGGATATGCCGGCAGTATTGGTACAGACGAATTACGATCAGAAGAAATGGGAGACGGCAGAGTCCTGGGAGACGGCATATGCCATGAATCTTGCATGTGAAGAGACGGGAACGACTGTCATCGATACAGATTGGGAAGCAGCAGGTGTCAGTGCCGAGAACTTTGATGAGCGGATGGCATTGCAGTCCGGCAATATGAACAGACGATATATGACTTCTGCTTTTGAGGAAGCAGTAACCATACAGGGAACCGTGTGCGTGAAGCTTAAGGCGGCATTAAAAGAGGGCGATGCAGAACATGACTTCCAGCCGGAGAACAGAAATGATGTGGATACATTGACCTTGAAGCTTGGTGATTCCAGCATTTCCGGAAAGATGGATGATGTGGAGGTTGCAGTGCTTCTTTGTGATGTATGTGATGAGAAGTTTGACAGCATCCAGAGTGTGGATCCGGAAAGAAATACGATTCCGGTAGAAAAAGTGAAAGCAAGTGGCGTGATTAACGGCGGAGATCTTCCGACATTTGATGAAGTTGAATTTGCCACTGTACATAAGAACTATCGTGTGATCACTCGTGCGTTTGCAGACCTCTGTAATCCGGAAGCCGGTTATGATCCGGTAACAGCAACGAACAGTATCGAGCTGAAAAAGGGCGAATATCATGACTATCACATTTATATGAATGCGACCAGATATACAGTCGAGCCTGGACACAGACTTGCGCTTGTAATTGCAACCGAAGATCCGGTGAATTGTCTGATCCATAAGACCTATGCGGTTGAGATAGAGAATGCTTCAGTAGAAGCGAAAGTACCGGTGACAAAGGATACAGATGATAGGCTGATCAAAGCAGACGAATAAAGAGAAAGATAAGGGCGTGTAAAAATGAAGAATCATTTTTACACGCCTTTTTATTACGGTTATCTCAACTGTGCAATTGTCTCGAAGAATGCCGGATAGGACACATCCACGCACTGGCTGTCTCCGATCACAGTATCCCCTTCAGCAACCAGTCCTGCAATGGCAAATGCCATAGCGATTCGGTGGTCCAGATGACTGTTGATATGTGCACCCTTTAACGTACCGGTGCCTTCGATGATCATACCGTCGTCAGTCGGAGTGACGTTGCCACCCATTGCCCGGAGGTTTTGGGCTACGGTGTCGATACGGTTAGTCTCTTTGACTTTCAACTCAGCAGCGTCCCGGATGATGGTAGTGCCTTCGGCAAAGGCAGCCATGATGGCGATCATTGGGATCTCATCGATCAGTGTCGGGATGATGCTTCCTTCTACGACGGTTGCCTTGAGCGGTGAATAACGCACGAGAAGGTCAGCGGTCGGTTCGCCGCCGGCAGAAGTCTCGTTTAGATAAGTAATATCAGCCCCCATAGCTTCGCAGACCTTTAAGATACCGGCGCGGGTAGGATTGATACCTACATTTTTGACCAGGATCTCGGAACCCGGTACCAGAAGTCCGGCTGCGATAAAGTATGCGGCGGATGAAATGTCACCCGGAACCTGGATCTTCTGCGCATAAAGCTCTTCGCATGGGGTGATGGATGCAGTAGCAGTTCCGTCTGCGTGTGTCTCGGATGCAATATTGGCACCGAAGCCTGTTAACATCAGCTCTGTGTGATTACGCGACAGTACCGGTTCTGTGACAGCGGTTATGCCATCTGCGTATAATCCAGCCAACAAGATCGCGGATTTGACCTGTGCGGAAGCAACTTTGGAGTGATAATGGATGCTGTGAAGTGTGCCTGGCTCGATGCGGAGCGGTGCACAGTTATTTCCATTGATACTTGTAATCTTTGCCCCCATGGAATTCAGCGGATCCATGATACGTGCCATCGGTCTGGAATTTAAGGAGTCATCACCGGAAAGGATGCTGGTGAAATCCTGTCCTGCCAGAATACCAGAAATCAGTCTGGTGGTAGTGCCACTGTTGCCAGTGTCCAGTGTAGCATCCGGGGCAGACAGACCGTGCAGGCCTTTGCCGTGTACAAGGATCCGTTCCGGTGTATTCTCAATCTCGATTCCCATTTTGCGGAAACAGCTGATCGTTGACAGACAGTCTGCTCCCTGCAGGAAATTCGTAATCTCTGTGGTGCCTTTGGCAAGTGCTCCGAACATCACAGAACGGTGGGAGATGGATTTGTCTCCCGGTATGATAACGCTCCCTTTTAATCCAGTTGAAGGAGCAGTGATCGTTGCTTTTTTCATAGTATGCTATCCTTTCTGCTGCGTATATATGATCTGTGCCTTAACGTACGTATACCACATAACGGTGCTTCTGAAGCAGTGCGGCTGCCCGTGAAGAGGAATCTTCATCGTAGAATTCGATGCGAAGTACGCCTTCTTCAAATTCCCTGTTATGGATGATTCCGATATTTTTAATACTGATATTGTTGGATGCAAGAATGGTCGCGATTGTAGCGATTCCACCGGCTTCATCAATAATATCACAGTATACGGCAAATACTTTTTTAATCGGACCGGATGAGCGGTTCGGAATCGAATTGCGGTAATTTCTGGAGCTGTCAAACCACTGGTAAATGCCCTGCTCGTCTTCGTCTTCTATAATAGAAGCAATCTGTTTCAGCTTATCCATATATGCGTCCAGGATATTGAGAATATTGTCTTTGTTCTTCAGGCAGATATGCTGCCACATAGTCGGTGAGGAAGAAGCGATGCGAGTGATGTCCTTGAATCCTCCAGCGGCCAGCAGCTTCATCAGTTCGTCTTTCGTGTCTGCCTGCTTCACGTAGTTGACCAGAGAGGATGCGATGATATGTGGAAGGTGACTGATCGTACCTGTTACATAGTCATGCGTCTCGCAGTCCAGCTCAATTGGCAGTGCTTTCAGACTTTCAATGAGAGTAGTGTATGCATCCACTTTTTCACGGCTGACTTCTTTTGTCGGAGTCAGCACAAAGTAAGCATTCTCCAGTAACATTGCCTTGGAATTTGGGTAGCCGCTTTTTTCGGAGCCAGCCATCGGGTGTCCACCGATAAAGTTCGCATCCATGCCAAGGCGGTGTACTTCTTTGTGAATGCCGGTTTTCACGCTTCCTACATCAGTAAGAATCGTATCTTTATCAAGAAATGGCTTCACCTGAGACAGGTAAGCATTATTATAAGAGACAGGTGCACACAGGAAAATGTATCCGCAATTCCGAAAATTCTCATCAATGGTAGTCGCGGCTACATCAATCAGAGATTCCTGAGTAGCCAGTGCCAGAGTCTCCTTATTCTTATCAAATGCAACAATCTGATAATCCGGATAGTACTGGCGTATTGCCTTTGCGAGTGAGCCTCCGATCAGGCCAAGTCCGATAAATCCAATCTTTTTCTTCATATGTCATACCTCCGAATTCGTCACGATAATGACATTTTACTACCGTAGAACTTTTTTTGTCAATGATTTTACACTTTAAAGTGAAAAAGCATAATTGATTGTAAAAATTGTATATAAGTGTTGAAAATATCTGAAAATTTTAGTACAATATAACCATACTCAATCGAGTGTAAGATTTTACAAATTAAGGAGGCAGCGAAATATGAAGGTTTACAGAACAGACGAGATCAGGAACGTGGTCCTGTTGGGACACGGAGGCAGTGGAAAAACCAGTCTAGTTGAGGCCATGGCTTATGTATCAGGCGCTACGAATCGTATGGGTAAAGTTTCAGACAGCAATACGATCAGCGATTTTGATAAAGAGGAACAGAAACGCGGATTTTCAATTGGTACAACACTTGTTCCGATTGAATGGGAGAAAGCAAAGATTAACGTATTTGATACGCCGGGATATTTCGACTTTGTAGGTGAAGTAGAAGAAGCAGTCAGTGCAGCAGATGCAGCAGTTATCGTAGTATCTGGTAAAGCCGGTGTAGAAGTTGGAACAGAGAAGGCATGGGAACTCTGTGATAAGTATAATCTGCCTCGTATGATCTATGTAACTGAGATGGATGTGGATGACGCCAGCTTCCGTCAGATTGTAGAAGATCTTACCGAAAAGTATGGAAAAGTGATCGCACCGCATTTTTCACCGATTCGTGAGAATGAAAAGCTGGTGGGATATGTCAATATTATCAAGAATGCAGGAAGAAGATACACCGGTATCAGCCAGAGAGAAGAGTGTGAGATTCCGGATTACTGCATGGAATACGTAGAGAAGTATCGTGAGAAGCTACTTGAGTCTGTAGCAGAGACAAGTGATGAATTTATGGAGAGATATTTCGCAGGAGAAGAATTCTCTGTTGAAGAAATTCGTGCAGCCATGCGTACAGAAGTTATGGAAGGTACAATCGTACCGGTGGCTATGGGATCTAATATTCAGGCGCAGGGTGTTGCGAATCTCCTGTCTGATATCGTAAGATTCTTCCCGAGTCCGGATTACAGAGAGTGTATCGGTGTGAACCGCACGACCAACGAGATGTTTGAAGGTCATTATAACTTCGCTTCTCCAAAGACAGCGTATGTGTTTAAGACAATGGTAGATCCGTTTATCGGTAAATATTCTTTCATAAAAGTATGCTCTGGTGTGTTAAAGGGCGATGATGTCATGTACAATGCATCTTCAGAGACGGAAGAGAAGCTTGGTAAGATCTATACCATGTGTGGTAATAAGCCGATGGAAGTCAGCGAGATGTTTGCAGGAGATATTGGTGCCATTGCCAAGCTGTCTCCGAATACGAAGACCGGTGATACACTTTCAACCAAGAATAATCAGATACTCTATGGCAAGACGGATTACTCTAAGCCTTATACATATATGAAGTATGTATGCAAGAACAAAGGCGATGAGGATAAGGTATCTCAGGCTCTGCAGAAGATGATGGCAGAGGATGTAACTGTAAAGGTAGTGAACGACAGCGAGAATCGTCAGACACTACTGTATGGTATGGGAGACCAGCATCTGGAAGTACTTGCAAGCAAGCTGGCTGCCAGATACAAATGTGAGATCACACTGGAGACACCAAAGGTTGCATTCCGTGAGACTATTAAGAAGAAATCTGACGTAGATACCAAGTATAAGAAACAGTCCGGAGGACATGGACAGTATGGACATGTTAAGATGCGTTTTGAGCCATCCGGAGATCTGGAGACACCATATGTGTTCGAAGAAGAAGTAGTTGGCGGAGCAGTTCCAAAGAATTACTTCCCGGCAGTAGAGAAAGGACTTCAGGAATCTGTTCTGAAGGGACCTCTTGCAGGATATCCGGTAGTTGGAGTAAAGGCTGTTCTTTATGATGGATCTTATCATCCGGTAGACTCATCTGAGATGGCATTCAAGACTGCTACGATTCAGGCGTTCAAGAAAGGCGTGATGGAAGCAGGTCCGGTACTTCTGGAACCAATCGCGTCTGTTAAGGTTACCGTACCGGATGATTATACCGGTGATGTTATGGGAGATCTGAATAAGCGCCGCGGTCGTGTGCTTGGCATGAATCCGGTTGGAAGCGGCAAGACCGTGATTGAGGCAGATGTGCCGATGACAGGTATGTTCGGATATTGTACCGTACTTCGTTCTATGACAGGTGGAAGAGGAACTTACGAATACGAATTTGCACGCTACGAACAGGCTCCGTCTGATGTGCAGGAAGCTGAGATCGCAAAACGCGCAGAGGAATAGTTGGAATAAATATGATAAGGGATATGCTCTTTTGAGGGCATATCCTTTTTAAATGCCGGTCTTCATGTTATAATGTGTTCATTGCAAAGAGAAAGGAAATTATCTATATGAAGAAATCAAGAAAAACAGCGATAGTAATCAGCGTGATCCTGCTGATCGGCATTTATTACTACGTGACCCTTCCGGCTATCAATATCCATTCCACGGACACATGGTTTTATATAGCAGGACTGATCGTATTTATTCTGGTGTTTTACATTATCAGAAAGCGGATGCGCCCGACAGAGATCCGGGAATCCAAACCGGCGAAGGCGATGCTTACGGTGCTTCTTGCAGTAGGCGTTGTGTATCTGATCGGCTCAATCCTGTCTTCTCCAATTGTAAACGCGAAGAAATATCAGAAGCTGCTGAAAGTAGAAAAGGGCAATTTTACAGAGGACGTAGAAGAGGTGTCATTTGACAGAGTACCACTTCTGGATAAGGATACTGCTGAGATCCTTGGAGACCGTAAGATGGGAAGCATGGTAGATATGGTATCGCAGTTTGAAGCGGATGACATTTATACACAGATCAACTACAAAGAGCGTCCGGTGCGTGTGACTCCGCTGAAATACGCAAGCTTTATCAAATGGATTACCAACCAGTCAGAAGGTATCCCGGCGTATATCCGGATTGACATGGCAAGCCAGAATACAGAGCTTGTAAAGTTAGATCAGGGCATTAAGTATTCTACAAGTGAATATCTGAACCGAAATATTTACCGTCATTTGCGTTTCCGCTATCCGACGGCGATCTTTGATGAACTGAGTTTTGAGATTGATGATAAGGGAGTCCCATACTGGGTAGCACCGGTAAAGAAGTTTAATATCGGACTCTTTGGCGGTGAAACGGTTGGAAGTGTCGTACTGTGTAATGCGGTGACCGGAGAGTGCAAGTCATACAAGATTGAGGATGTACCGCAGTGGGTAGACCGGGCATATTCCGCAGATCTGCTGGTAGAATTATTTGATTATTACGGCACATTGAAACATGGATTTCTGAATAGTGTGCTTGGACAGAAGGACTGCCTGAAGTCTACAGATGGATATAATTATCTGGCAATGGATGACGATGTATGGATGTACACGGGTGTGACTTCGGTAAATGGTGACCAGTCCAATGTGGGATTCGTACTGGCAAATCAGAGAACTATGGAGACCAGATATTATGAAGTGGAGGGCGCGACTGAGGCTGCTGCTATGGAATCGGCGGAAGGACAGGTGCAGAACCTGAAGTATACGGCGACATTTCCACTGCTTCTGAACCTGCAGGGTGAGCCGACGTATTTCATTGCCCTGAAGGATGATGCGGGGCTGGTGAAGAAGTATGCACTGGTTAATGTTCAGAAGTATCAGATCGTAGCCATCGGAGATACGGTCAGTCAGTGTGAGGATAACTATCTGGATCTGCTTTATACAAATGGTGTTAAAGAGACGGAAAAAGATACCAGAGAGGTGAAGACAATTACAGGCAAGATTACAAAAATCGCCCAAGCGGTTGTGGATGGCAATTCACATTATTATCTGATGCTTGAAGGTTCAGATGAGATCTTTGATGTATCGGTTGCAGATTATATCAATGTAATCCGGTATGATGTGGGGCAGGAAGTTAATCTGGAATATAAAGAAGGGGATACAACGAATACGGTATTATCTGTAAAGTAAATATAGCAATCATAGAGCCGCTCTGACAGAAGATCATTCTGTTGGAGTGGCTTTATTGATAAAATATATCAATAGAATAAGTTAGGCTTGAGCAACAACCAGAACGTGGAGTAAGGTAAGTTGTAAGCAAAAGTCATTTATTTAAAATATATTTTACACAGGAGGTTTTTACTATGGCAGACATTAAGAAAATTGGTTTATTTGCAGGTGGAGTTTTATTTGGATCAGCTGGAATCAAAGCACTTTCAAGCAAGGATGCTAAAAAGGTATACACACAGGGAACAGCAGCTGTGCTCCGTGTTAAAGATTGCCTGATGAAGACTGCGACTAATGTACAGGAGAATGCAGAAGACATTCTTGCAGAGGCTAAGCAGATCAATAAAGACAGAGAAGAAAGCGAAGCAGAAGAAGTTCTCGAGGCAGAAGCATTCGAAGAGACTCTGGCAGAAGAATAGAATAGAGGCGTTTAAATATGAGGTTCATAATTAAGCATGAGATAAAGGGAAGAATTCGTGTCCATGCTGTGCAGCGGAAGATGACAATGAAAGAAGCTGACATTCTTTGTTATTATCTGGAACAGACGCCGGGTGTGACAAAGGTGAAGGTATATGAACAGACAGGAGACGCCACAGTTGAGTATCAGGGCGGTCGGGAAGAGATTCTTGACCGCTTTCGAGCATTCTCCTACGATGTATCGGTGCCGGACAGTGTACTGGAAAGTTCCGGACGTGCACTGAATGCAGAGTATAAGGAGAAACTGATTTACAGCGTGACAAGACGTGCTGTAATGAAATGGCTGGTTCCGTGTTCGATTACCAATGTTATTACTGCTGTAAAGTCGGTCAAATACCTGGCAGCAGGTATCAGATGCCTGGCAAAAGGCAAGCTGGAAGTGCCGGTACTGGATGCAACAGCAATCGGGGTATCTGTATTACGTAGAGATTTCGGTACAGCCGGATCCGTTATGTTCCTGTTGGGAATCGGAGAGATTCTGGAAGAATGGACACATAAGAAATCAGTCGGAGACCTGGTGCGGAGCATGTCTCTGAATATTACCAAGGTATGGCTGAAGACGGAAGATGGAAAAGAAGTATTGGTGGATGCAGAGACCATCCGGCAGGGAGATCAGATTGTAGTACATATGGGTAACCAGATCCCGTTTGATGGAGTGGTAGTATCCGGAGAAGCGATGGTAAATCAGGCATCGCTTACAGGAGAACCGCTTCCGGTCCAGAAAAATGCAGAGAAATATGTCTATGCAGGAACGGTGCTGGAAGAGGGAGAACTGGTAATCCGCGTAGCTGCCCAGAGCGGTGCAACCCGTTATGAGAAGATTGTTACCATGATCGAAGAATCTGAGAAAATGAAGTCTGCGATCGAGAGCAAGGCCTCCCATCTGGCGGACAGACTGGTGCCGTATACATTCCTGGGAACAGGTCTGGTATGGCTGTTTACGCGGAATGTTACCAAGACATTATCGGTGCTGATGGTAGATTTTTCATGTGCGCTGAATCTTGCAATGCCAGTTACGGTATTATCCGCAATGCGAGAGTCCAGTGACCATCATATTACCGTCAAAGGCGGTAAGTATCTGGAAGCACTTTCAGAAGCTAAGACGATTGTGTTTGACAAGACCGGTACACTGACGAAGGCACAGCCGGTATTCCGAGAGGTAATTCCGTTTGGCGGAAAAGATGAAGAAGAGATGCTGCGTATCGCCGCCTGCCTGGAAGAGCATTTTCCACATTCCATGGCCAAGGCTGTAGTACAGGCTGCAAAAGACAGGAATCTGACGCATGAGGAAATGCATTCCAAGGTGGATTATATTGTGGCACATGGTATTGCATCACACATCGGTGAGAAGAAGGTCGTGCTGGGAAGTTATCATTTTGTATTTGAGGATGAGCAGTGCGTTCTGCCTGAAAATGAACAGGAACGTTTCGACCAGATATCTGCAGAATGCTCCAGACTGTATCTGGCAATTGATCATCAACTGGCGGCAGTGCTGTGTATTGAAGATCCGATCCGACCGGAAGCAGCAGAGGCAATTCAGAAGTTGCATGAGGCAGGATTTGAAAAGATCGTTATGATGACTGGAGACAGCGAACATACTGCAAAGGCGGTAGCAAAAGCAGTTGGTGTGGATGCTTATTATTCGGAAGTTCTTCCGGAAGATAAAGCAGCTTTTGTTCAGAAGGAAAAAGAAGCAGGTAATAAGGTTGTGATGATCGGTGACGGAATCAATGATTCACCGGCACTGTCAGCATCTGATGTGGGAATCGCAATTAGTGATGGGGCAGAGATCGCAAGAGAAATCGCAGACATCACGATAGCAGCGGATGATCTGATGGAATTGGTACAGCTGAAGAAGCTGAGTAATTCCATGATGAAGCGTATCAATCGTAATTATCGTCTGATTGTGGCTATCAACGGAAGTTTGATCGGACTTGGCGTGGCAGGAGTGATCCAACCGGCAATGTCAGCACTGCTTCATAATACATCAACACTTATGATTGGTTTGGAAAGCATGAGAAATCTGTTACCAGAAGAGTAAAGTAAAGAAGTCACTGTATCGGGAATCCGGTACAGTGACTTTTGTTATTCATATCAACATATTCAATTGGATTAATTCAGGAATGTGCATCCTTCATAAGCATCACCTGTCAGGCTGTCTTTTTCAGCACTGAGGCTTACATAGAAGTCGATTCCACATTCAGCAGAGAGCTGTTTCAGTCGTGTGATAAATCCAGGGACATCTTCCAGATTAATTCCGGTGTGTTTCATCAGTCCGTCGATGAATACGCATTCCAGATCAAGATTACTGCTGTACATACCATATAAGAAACCGATGTATTCGTCAGCATTATTGATAGCCGGATAATCATCCATACATACGACACGGATATCAAATCCAACACCTCTGGTGTCGCGGTGGCTGTTCTTTAAAAATACAAGATTACCCTTGCATGCTTTTACCTGCTCGTTAGCGAGCTCCATCATCTTCTGTGTTTTTCCGCTGCCTTTTGGGCCTGCTAATAAATTTACCATGGGAAACAACTCCTTTATGTAGATATTTTTGAGTCTCGATGTTCGCTCAAATCTTATAAGCTAATTATACACGAAATAGTACTGTCGGACAACCTAAAAAGACTAAAAAAAGAATTAATTATCAGTCAATTACAAGGGGTGAAAATTCTTGACTTATAGTCTGTTTCTTCTTATAATTATTTAGTATATGTGAGAAACTGAGTTGAGGTGCATAAACAGGCCTTTTCGTCTCTTTCGGGATGGAGGGGCTTTTATTAAAGAATATATCAGTATCAGCGAATTTGCGCCGATATCTGCGATATGAAAGGAAGGAAAGTTATGGCACAGAAGATTGTTTACAATCACAAGGCAATCGAGAAGAAATGGAGAGAAAACTGGGAAAAGAATCCGGTTAATGTTCAGTTTGATGAGAATGGAAATAAAAAACAGAAATATTACTGTCTGGACATGTTCCCGTATCCGTCAGGAAATGGACTTCATGTAGGACACTGGAGAGGATATGTTATTTCTGATGTATGGAGCCGTTACAAGTTGCAGCAGGGTTATTATATCATTCACCCGATGGGATGGGATGCATTCGGACTTCCGGCTGAGAACTATGCGATCAAGATGGGCGTTCATCCGGAGATTTCCACAGCACAGAATGTAAAGAATATTAAGCGTCAGATCAATGAGATCGCTGCATTATATGACTGGGACAGAGAGGTTAATACTACAGATCCTAACTTCTACAAATGGACACAGTGGATCTTCGTAAAGATGTTCAAAGAAGGTCTTGCGTATGAGAAGGAATTCCCGATCAACTGGTGTCCTTCATGTAAGACAGGTCTTGCTAACGAAGAAGTAGTAGGTGGCAAATGTGAGCGTTGCGGCGCTGAGGTTACGAAGAAGAACCTGCGTCAGTGGATGCTCAGAATCACCAAGTACGCTGACAGACTTCTGAACGATCTGGATAAGCTTGACTGGCCGGAGAAGGTTAAGAAGATGCAGACTGATTGGATCGGTAAGTCATACGGTGCAGAGGTTGACTTCCCGGTAGAAGGAAGAGATGAGAAGATTACTGTATACACAACCCGTCCGGATACACTTCATGGTGCTACATTTATGGTACTTGCACCGGAGCATGAGCTTGCTAAGAGCCTGGCTACAGACGAGACAAGAGAAGCAGTAGAGCAGTATATCTACGATGCATCTATGAAGTCTAACGTAGACCGTATGCAGGATAAGGAAAAGACAGGTGTATTCACGGGAAGCTATGCAACCAATCCACTGAATGGAGCAAAGGTACCGATCTGGCTGTCAGATTATGTACTGGCTGATTACGGTACAGGAGCTATCATGTGTGTACCGGCTCACGATGACCGTGACTTTGAATTTGCAACCAAGTTCAACATTCCAATCATTCAGGTTATCGCAAAAGACGGTAAAGAGATTGAAAATATGACAGAGGCATACACAGAAGCTGTCGGAACCATGATCAATTCCGGTGAATGGAATGGTATGGAATCTTCTGTACTTAAGAAAGAAGCGCCACACATTATCGAAGAGAGAGGTATTGGACGTGCAACTGTGAATTACAAGCTGCGTGACTGGGTATTCTCTCGTCAGAGATACTGGGGCGAGCCAATTCCGATCGTACACTGTCCGAAATGTGGCAACGTACCGGTACCGGAAGAAGAGTTGCCGCTTCGCCTGCCAGAGGTAGAGTCTTACGAGCCGACAGGTACCGGAGAGTCACCGCTTGCAGCAATTGATGAGTGGGTGAATTGTAAGTGCCCACAGTGTGGAGCAGACGCTAAGCGTGAGACCAACACCATGCCACAGTGGGCAGGATCATCATGGTATTTCCTGCGCTATGTGGATAATCATAATGACAAAGAACTGGTATCCAGAGAGAAAGCAGATGAGATGCTTCCGGTAGATATGTATATCGGTGGTGTAGAGCATGCCGTACTTCACCTGCTGTACTCACGTTTCTATACCAAGTTCTTATATGATATCGGAGTAATTGACTTTGATGAGCCATTCCACAAGCTGTTCAACCAGGGAATGATCACAGGTAAGAACGGTATCAAGATGAGTAAGTCAAAAGGCAATGTTGTATCACCGGATGATCTGGTAAGAGATTACGGATGCGATTCTCTGAGAATGTACGAACTCTTTGTAGGACCGCCGGAGTTAGACGCAGAGTGGGATGACCGCGGAATCGACGGAGTTAACCGTTTCCTGAAGCGTGTATGGAATCTGGTGATGGACAGCAAAGATGCAGACGTGAAAGCAAGCAAAGAGATGATCAAAGAGCGTCACAGACTGATCTACGATGTAACCACACGTCTCGAAAGCTTCAGCCTGAACACAGTAATCTCAGCATTCATGGAGCATAACAACAAGCTCATCGAGATCGCCAAGAAAGAAGGCGGAATCGACAAAGAGACACTGTCCACCATGGCAGTACTGTTGTCACCGTTCGCACCACATATCGCAGAAGAGCTGTGGGAAGAACTGGGACACACAGAAAGCGTATTCAAAGCCGGATGGCCAGTATACGATAAAGAAGCCATGAAAGATGATGAGATCAAAGTACCGGTACAGATCAACGGAAAGACCAAAGCCGTAATCGAGATCTCCGCTGATGCAACCAAAGAAGAAGCATTAGAAGCCGGAAAAGCTGCAATCGCAGATAAACTCACAGGCAACGTAATCAAAGAAATCTACGTACCAAAGAAAATCATAAATATTGTACAAAAATAGGCAGTGCAAATAATGAAAGCCGAGAGAACTCCTGCTTGCAGGAAAGTTCTCTCGGCTTGAGTTATTTATAGGGCATATGCCCGTCAACTGAGCGGGCTATGCACGCGAGGTTGGGCACTGCCGTAGGGATCTGGCCTCTCTTTCTTTTATGCATAGGGCGTATGCCCGTCAACTGAGTGAACGAAGTTCACGAGGTTGTAGCACTGCCGTAAGCATACATGGGGCGACGCCCGCGGGCTGAGCAAGCTGTGCTTGCGAGGTTGCCCGGCGGCTTTTGTTTAATCGGTAATAACGATTTTAGTGACAAGTCCGTCATCATCGTATGTGAACAAGAAGGTATTGGTGTCTTCAACAGACCCTTTTTTTAAGGTTACTTTTACAGTTTCAGAATTATCTTTCTTTTCTACCAATTCTATATCCTGAACGGAGATTTCATAATTATTTATAAAAGCATCGGAGAAATATTTATCGGCGATTCCCTGGCTGTAAAATGCATCAAAAGCCGTATCAGTAAAATATTCTCCGAGTGTGTCTTTTAAATTCTGGTAGGTATCTACAGGCTCGGGCTCGGTTTCTGAACTTTCTGAACTACTATCAGTACCTTCTCCGATAGCAGTTATATCGCTCGTAGAATAGTATTCTTCGTTCGGACAGTTAGCAATTGTCTGGATAATTTTTTTAGCGGCAGTACTGACAGAGTTATTATTTTCTGATGACTTGCATGCTGATAGAAAAATGGTTGCTGTTAGTGCGATAATTAGAAAACGGAACCTTTTTTGAGGCTTCATACGGATACCTCCTTTGAAAGGGTTTTTAATTATTGGTACTATTTAGAAAATATCATAAAAAGCAAGAAAAATCCATATGAATAACTCCAAAATACAGTCTTTATGCAACGGATATTGATCGCAATGGAGTAGTAGAATTGCCTGTTAAAAACGATGGCGATAAAGAGAATGAATACCAAGAATCTGATAAGTTTATTCTTGCCTGAATAGCCACAAACGAGTAAAATGTATGAGTATACAAAGGTAATTAAACATTCAGACAGGAGGAATACGGATATGGCGAAGAATTTGATCATCTACTATTCTCGTAAGGGTGAGAATTACGTGAATGGCAACATAGAGAAGCTTGCAAAGGGCAACACAGAAATCTGCGCAGAATACATCCAGAAAGCGGTGGGAGGAGATCTCTTTGAAATCAAAACCGTAACGGAGTATGGAGAGAGTTATCGTGCATGTGTGGAAGAAGCAAAGAAAGAATGGCAGGAGGATGCCAGACCGGAATTGAAAACATATTTAAAAGATATTGCTGCATATGACAATATTTATGTATGTGGTCCGTGCTGGTGTGGAACTTATCCGATGGCAGTGTTTACACAGCTTGAGAAGCTTGATTTCACAGGCAGGAAAGTAATGGGATTAATGACACATGAAGGCAGTGGGCTGGGAAGCAGCGAACAGGGACTTAAAAAGGCGTGCAATGGCGCAATCTTTGGGACAAGTCTTGCGATTCATGGAGCTGAGGCAAAAGCTTCTGAACAGAAAATTGCTGAATGGGCAGTTAGGAGCATTGGCTAAACTGACATGAAAAATAGTCATATAAAGCATAAAAAAGAAAAGTCATCATGGAGCGGTTTATACAAGCCGCTCCTTAATTTCTGCAAAATTGATGACCAGATTGCTGTCATAGATCCGCACAGGAATCTTATCGTCGAAAGTATAAGAATGAGGCTTGTCACTTTCTTCAAAGAAATAACACAGGACGGATTCTGTCTTAGGATCTACAATCCAATATTCACGTACGCCGGCATTCTGGTATTTCATACGTTTCTTTTCATAATCTCTTTTTCGGCTGGACGGGGAGACAATCTCAATGCAGAGATCAGGTGCGCCGTATACGCCCATTTTCACAATGCGGTCACGATGACAGATGACAGAAATGTCAGGCTGAAGCATCGTGCGGTTATCACAGTCCAATTGTACATCTAACGGTGATGGAAGAATCTTACAAGGACCGTTATTGGTACGTATATACAGCTTGATTTCAAAAAATAATTCGCCAATTAATTCCTGATGAATAGATGAGGGTGCCTCCAGAAAAATCAGTTCGCCGTCGATCAGTTCAGCATGGATATCGTCTGGAAGAGCATAGTAGTCTTCCAAGGTATATTCCCCCTGTCTTTTTCGTGGAACTGTATAAGCAGGCATAGCTTCATGAACTTCGTTAACACGCTCCGTATTCTGTTCAGATTCGTAATTGATAGATTTGTGATTCATAGTCGTCCTCCTTTGTTTGTGGAGTAAAAGTTATTTAAAAGGTACGGTGAGTATACTACTTAAAATCAACTATGTCAAGATAACAGGCAAAAATATAAAAATATTATTTACTTAATTCGTTATTGATTCTGGATTGATTTTGTGATAGGATGTGAGAAAATAACTGAAAGACAACATAAAATTAATTCTATAAAATCTGTTTGACTAAAAACTATAGACTATATAAAATAGTTATATAGCGAAGGCTTTGACGGTCATATCTGCTTTTATAGATATTCGTGAAAGGAGAGAGGATTGTATGAAGCCAAATGATAAATTAGTTTCAGATTTGCAGAAAATGCATGAAGCAGATTTGGAACGTATCAAAAAATTCCGCTTGTTAGATGATGACTTTATGAGTAAAGTATTTGAAGATTCGGAATGTGCAGAAATTCTTTTGAAGATTATTCTGAATCGGGACGATTTGAAAGTTCAGGATGTTCATGTGCAGCATGTCATTCATAATCTTCAAGGAAGATCAATTCGGCTGGATATATATGCAGTTGATTTAGAAGGGAAATTATATGATATAGAGATACAGCGGGATGATAAAGGAGCTGGCGTCAAACGGGCTAGATACAACAGCAGCTTGTTGAGTGCAAATGCTACAGATACGGGCGAAGAATATAATGAATTAAGAGAAACGTATGTAATATTTATCACAGAAAATGATGTTTTAAAAGGTAATTTGCCGATATATCATATTGAACGTGTTATTCTGGAAAATGGAGAGTTGTTTTATGATGAAGAGCATATCATATATGTGAATTCCAGGATTGCTGACGAAACGACGCTTGGCAGATTGATGCACGATTTCTGGTGTACAGATGCGGGGGATATGTATAATACAAATACAGTATTAGCAAATAGAGTTCATTATTTCAAAGAAGACGTGAAAGGAGTGGAGATTATGTGTAAGGAAATGGAAAAGATGCGTGATGAAGTGCGAGAAGAAGCCAAGCTTGAAATAATATATAAAATGATCAAAAAGAATTATTCAAATGCCGAAATTAAAGAATTTTATGATGTTACAGATGAAGAGATTGAACAGATAAAGGAAAAGATGAATGATGATTAGAATACGTAAGGCGGAATGGAAGGATATAGATGTGATTGATCAGACACAGGTGGATGTATATGTACTTGGTGAATGAAAACTATTTATTGTAATGCAAGAGAATAACGTATATATGTTAAGTTAAAATCCAGCGGACCGGTCAGGTCTGCTGGATTTTCTTAAGTAACATTCTATGCTTTTAATATCTCTGACAGATTTGCCTGGATACCTGCAGCAATCTCTGGTTTATTCATAGAGTATACATGGATATGCTTTACTCCATTTGCCAGCAGATCGATGATCTGGTCTGTAGCGTAAGCAATGCCGGCCTGTTTCATGGCAGCTTCGTTGTCGCCAAAACGGTCTACGATGTTCTTGAAACGCTCCGGTACGTTACAGCCAGAGAGTTTCACAGCATTCTTTACCTGAGCGCGTCTGGTGATTGGCATGATACCCGGGATGATCGGAACGGTGATTCCGGCTTTTCTTACGCGGTATATGAAGTTGAAGAAGATGTTGTTGTCGAAGAACATCTGGGTTGTGAGATATTCGCATCCGGCTTCAACTTTTCTTTTTAAACCTTCAAGGTCATCTGCTTTGGTCGGAGAATCCGGGTGTACTTCCGGGTAGCAGGCTCCACCGACACAGAAGTCGCCGTTTTCTTTGATAAATGTTACCAGTTCGGAAGCGTGGGCAAAGTCAGTAAATACTTCACCCTCGAAGTTATTTGGCAAGTCGCCTCTGAGTGCAAGGATATTCTCGATGCCTGCGGATTTCATTTCGTTCAGTGCAGCTTTGATGTTTTCTTTGCTTGCACATACGCAGGTTAGATGTGAGATAGCAGGTACGTTGTATTTCTGCTGAATCTCGCTTGCAAGCTGGATTGTATTGCCTTTTGTGCTTCCACCGGCACCGTAAGTAACGCTCATGTAGCTTGGCTGCAGTTTGGCGATGCCGAGAGTGGCAGTTTCTACATTGGCAAAATCAGTATCTTTTTTTGGAGGAAAGACCTCGAAGGATAAGGAGGTCTGTTCTTGTCTGAGTAATTCTCTTATTTTCATCGTATGTATACCTCGTTGTCTGAAAAACAGCAGACCATTATGATCTGCTGTCTTTCTATGCTTTTAGGTTAGGGTTTATTTGCGTAACTGTTCAGAACCCACTCATGCATTCGCAAAACCGCACGATAACTCATGCTTTCTCACTGCTACGCAGTTACTTATTTTCAAGCAACTTGTCAATGCTTACCAGTTTCACGCTGAGTACGAAGATTTTAGCAGCTTCCCGGATCTCTTGCAGTGTCGGATAAGAAGGTGCAATACGGATGTTGGAATCTTTTGGATCCTTGCCGTATGGGAATGTAGCACCTGCACCGGTCAGTATAAGTCCTGCTTCTTTTGCCTTAGCTACGATTGCCTTAGCGCATCCGTCCATGGAATCGAAGGAAATGAAATATCCTCCGCGCGGTGCGATCCAGGAACCAATCTCCAGTCCGCCAAGCTCTGTTTCCAGAGTATCAAGTACAGCGTCGAACTTCGGACGCATGATGTCTGCGTGTTTCTTCATATGCTGAACCATGCCGTGGATATCTCCAAAGAATCTTGCGTGGCGCAGCTGATTTAATTTGTCATGACCGATGGTCTGGATTTTCATCTGCTTGCGGATGTCAGCAAGGTTGGCATCTGATGCAGCGATGGCACCGATACCGGAACCTGGGAAGCTGATCTTGGAAGTAGAAGCGAATTTGTATACCATGTCAGGGTGTCCTTCTTTCTTACATTCCATCAGGATCTCGATCAGGTAATCCTGCTTGTCCTCATACAGGTGATGAATACCGTATGCATTGTCCCAGAAGATACGGAAGTCTTCAGCAGCCGGATTCAGTTTGGCGAAACGGTGAACTGTCTCGTCTGAGTATGTGATTCCCTGCGGGTTGGAGTATTTCGGTACACACCAGATACCCTTTACAGCAGGATCATTATTAACGTATTCTTCGACCATATCCATGTCAGGACCGGTTGGAGTCATCGGGATATTGATCATTTCTATTCCAAAGTATTCGGTAATGGCAAAGTGACGGTCGTATCCAGGTACCGGACATAAGAACTTAACCTTGTCCAGTTTGCACCATGGAGTGCTTCCCATAACACCGTGTGTCATAGAACGTGCAATGGTGTCGTACATAACATTCAGACTGGAATTGCCGAAGATGATAATATTGTCTTTTGGAACTTCCATCATATCTGCAAGAAGCTGTTTGGCTTCTTTGATTCCGTCCAAAACACCATAGTTACGGCAGTCAACACCTTCTTCACACACAAGGTCTGAGTCACTTGTGAGTACATCCATCATACCCATAGACAGATTCAGCTGTTCGGTAGATGGCTTACCACGTGACATATCCAACTTGATGCCTTTGGCTTTTACTTTCTTGAATTCTTTCTCCAGATTACTTTTTAAGCTTAACAATTCTTCTTTTGATAAATCCTTATACGCAGTCACTTCAACACATCCTCCAATTACTTATATACTTATGTGATAACATCAACGTGTATAATTTTACCATAAATTGAAAAATCGTCAATTATTTCTTGCAAAATAAATTATAAAAACTTCAATTTTGGCGATAAAAATGAATATATGTGAAATGTAAATGCAAATTTTATTCATTTTTGCAAGAAATTGTTATGAAAAGATCAAATAAAGCACACATATCGGGATTGGTATCGTACATGCATTCCGGATGCCACTGGACACCCAGGGCAAATGTGTGGGCATCAGACTCCAGCGCTTCGATCACACCGTCATCGGTAAAGGCAGATGGGACCAGATGCGGTGCAGGGGCTTGGATAATCTGATGGTGATAAGAATTAGTGAAGGTATAAGAGCCAAAGAGCCTGTGGAGCATACTGTTTTTCGTAAATGTTACTTTGTGGGAAGGGTCACTTCGATGGAATGTCTGCTGAAAATGACTGATACAAGGCTCTTGGGTAAGTGAGATGTCCTGGTAAATACTTCCGCCAAGTGCAGCGTTTAAGACTTGCATACCACGGCAGATTGCAAGAAGAGGTCTGTTATAGGAAAGAACTGACCGGATCAGGGCTAGATGAAATATATCAGTGGCTAGGTCAGTTGCGCCAATACCCGGCAAAGGATCTTCGCCAAGAAGAGCGGGAGTGATGTCGTTACCGCCGCAGAACAGGAAACCGTCACAGAAAGACAGCTCATCCATAGAAGGGCAGATATCGGTGATCGGAAGCAGTACAGGGATACCGCCGGAAGCCTCAATGGCATGAATATAAGGTGTGGATACAAACTGACGCTGCGCGCCTGGGGATTCTGAGAATCCGCAGACTGCGATACCGATGACTGGTTTCATGAAGGCTCCTTTAATGATGTGATTACGGCTAAGATGCCACGGATTGCTTCGTGCTATGCATCTTAATATATGCAAAAGGAGCACTGCTTATGCAGTGCTCCTGATAAAATCATAGTCAGCTTATCAAGCTGCTTCATAGATATGAAGATTAGTTGGTGTGATTTTTTGCTTCCTGCATCTTCATAGCACGAACCTTTAACGGCAGACCGAACAGATTGATGAATCCGTCTGCATCGTGGTGATCATACAGATCACCGGTTGTGAAGCTTGCAAGAGACTCGCTGTACAGTGAGTATGGAGAAGTAGTACCGGCTTTTGTGATATTACCTTTGTACAGTTTGAATTTTACTTCACCTGTCACATATTCCTGTGTGCTTTCGATGAATGCCTGGATTGCTTCGCGCAGTGGTGTGAACCATTTTCCTTCATATACTACCTGAGACAGCTTATTGCCCATCTCTTCTTTTACTTCATAAGTAGCACGGTCTAATACCAGTTCTTCCAACTGCTGATGTGCTTCGTACAGGATGGTTCCGCCAGGTGTCTCGTATACACCACGAGATTTCATACCTACAACACGGTTCTCAACGATATCGATGATACCGATACCATGCTTGCCGCCAAGTTCGTTCAGCTTGCGGATGATGTCAGATACCTTCATTTCTACGCCGTTAACGCTCTTCGGTACACCTTTTTCAAATGTCATTGTAACGTATTCCGGCTCATCTGGTGCCTTTTCTGGTGTAACACCAAGTACCAGCAGGTGATCGTAATTAGGTTCGTTAGCCGGATCTTCCAGTTCCAGACCTTCGTGGCTGATATGCCAGATGTTACGGTCGCGGCTGTAGCTGTGGCTTGCGTCAAATGGAAGGTCGATGCCATGTGCTTTACAGTATTCGATTTCATCTTCGCGTGACTGCATGGTCCATACATCTGTCATTCTCCAAGGAGCAATGATCTTGATGTCCGGAGCCAGAGCTTTGATACCAAGTTCGAAACGGATCTGGTCATTTCCTTTACCGGTAGCACCGTGGCAGATTGCAACAGCGCCTTCTTTTCTGGCAATCTCTACCAGTTTCTTAGCGATAGCAGGACGAGCCATAGATGTACCTAACAGATATTTGTCCTCGTATACAGCGTGTGCCTGTACACATGGTACAATGTAATTGTCGCAGAAATCGTCTACGATATCTTCAATATATAATTTGGAAGCGCCGGACATTTTAGCACGCTCTTCCAGTCCGTCAAGCTCTTCTGCCTGTCCACAGTCGATACAGCAGCAGACAACGTCGTAATCAAATGTTTCTTTCAGCCACGGAATGATCGCTGTTGTATCAAGTCCGCCAGAATATGCAAGAACAACTTTTTCTTTCATAATTAAATACCCTCCGATTTGTAAATGTGTGTTAATGTTTAATAAATATAACTGTTCAAAAACCTGGTCAGACAGACCGGATATTTCGAACGGTTATGCTTGCTTTATCAAATGACAACACCAACTATACACTAAAATTTATAAATATGCAAGGTAAATACTGTAAATAGAGATGAATAATATGCATGAAAAATGAATTAATATGCACAAAAAATATAAAAATCAAAGGCAGAGTATTTACAATGGACAAATAGTGGTCTAAACTATGTATTAAAACATCGATATTGCGAAAGAGAGGGTAACAATATGATTAAAGTTGGAATTATAGGTTCTACTGGTTATGCCGGAGCAGAGCTTGTAAGAATACTTACAGGACATAAAGAAGCAGAGATTGTGTGGTATGGTTCGAGAAGTTATGTGGACAAACAGTATGCGGATGTATACCGCAATATGTTCCAGATCGTGGATGCCGCCTGTATGGATGATAATATGGATGAACTTGCCAGACAGGTGGATGTGATCTTTACAGCTACACCACAGGGACTGTGCGCCTCTCTGGTGAATGAAGATATATTATCGAGGACAAAGATCATCGATCTGAGTGCGGACTTTCGTATTAAAGATGTATCGGTCTATGAGAAATGGTACGGCATTGAGCATAAGAGTCCGGAGTTTATCAACGAGGCGGTATATGGATTGTGCGAGATCAACAGAGATAAGGTAAAAGGAGCAAGACTGGTAGCTAATCCGGGATGCTATACCACGTGCTCTATTTTGACTGCATATCCATTGGCAAAAGAAGGCATCATTGATATGAGCACATTGATCGTAGATGCCAAGTCCGGTACTTCCGGAGCAGGAAGAGGAGCAAAGCTTCCGAATCTGTTCTGTGAAGTTAATGAGAATATGAAGCCTTACGGTGTGGCTACGCACAGACATACACCGGAGATCGAGGAGCAGCTTGGATATGCATCCGGTGAAAAAGTAGTGATCAATTTCACACCGCATCTTGTGCCGATGAACCGTGGTATTCTGGCTACGGAATACGCATCTCTGAAAAAAGATGTTACTTATGAAGATGTAAAAGCAATTTATGATAAATACTATGCAGATGAGAAGTTTGTCCGTGTGCTGAAGGAGAACGAACTTCCGGAGACCAAATGGGTAGAGGGCAGTAATTATGTGGATATTAATTTCAAGATCGATCCGCGTACCAATCGGATTATCATGATGGGAGCCATCGATAATCTGGTAAAAGGAGCAGCAGGACAGGCTGTTCAGAATATGAACCTGATGTTTGGACTGGATGAAGCAGAAGGACTGAACCTTGTGCCGATGTTCCCATAGTATCGTGTGATACAGGGCACTGATCCGATTACGGGACAGAATGGAGAAGAATAATGATAAGGGTAATGACTATCGAAGATTATGATGAAGTATATGCGTTGTGGAAGAAAATCCGCGGATTTGGCATTCGCAGTATCGACGATTCCAGGGAAGGCGTGGACCGATTTCTGAAGCGGAATCCTACGACCAGTGTGGTTGCTGAGAAGGATGGCAGGATTGTCGGAAGCATCCTTTGCGGACATGACGGAAGACGGGGCTGTTTCTATCATGTATGCGTGGATGAGAATTATCGTAGACATGGGATTGGCAAGGCGATGGTAGTAGCGTCTATGGAAGCACTGAAAGCAGAGCATATCAATAAAGTATGTCTGATCGCATTTACCAGTAACGATGGTGGTAATGCATTTTGGAATACGATTGGCTGGACCAGAAGACTGGATCTGAATTACTATGATTTTACACTGAATGCAGAGAATATTACCGCATTTAATCAGGGCGTATAAACGAACAGATAATAAGAAAGGTGGAAAGAACATGGAGAAAATCAAAGGTGGAGTTACCGCAGCAAAAGGATTTGAAGCAGCAAGTACAGCAGCAGGTATTAAATATAAAGACAGAACAGATATGGCACTGATCTACAGTCAGGTACCATGCGAGGCGGCAGGAACATTTACTACTAATGTGGTAAAAGCAGCGCCTGTGAAATGGGATCGCCAGGTCGTAGACAGCGGCAAGAAAGCGCAGGCAGTGATCGTGAACTCAGGCATAGCTAATGCATGTACCGGAGCGGAGGGCTTTGGATATTGCAAGGATACAGCAGAAGCAGCAGCTAAATATCTGTCCGTAGATGCAGAAGGAGTTCTGATCGGTTCTACCGGCGTCATCGGTAAACAGATGCCAATCGATAGGCTGACAGCAGGCATCGAAGTACTGGCTGGTAAGAAGAATGACAGTATTGAGAATGGTACAGAGGCTGCCAAAGCTATTATGACTACAGACACTCATGAGAAAGAACTGGCAGTGACTATTCAGGTGGGTGGTAAGACCGTAACTATCGGAGGTATGGCGAAAGGTTCCGGCATGATCCATCCAAATATGTGCACTATGCTTGCATTTGTTACAACAGATGCTGTTATTACAAAGGAAGCACTGCAGAAAGCACTGAGTGAAGATGTTGTAGATACTTATAATATGATCTCTGTAGATGGAGATACCTCAACCAATGATACGGCACTTGTGCTGGCAAATGGTATGGCCGAGAACCCTGTGATCGAGTATGGTACAGAAGATTATCAGACATTCAAGGCTGCGCTTTACGAGATCAATGAATATCTTGCAAAGCAGATCGCAGGAGATGGTGAAGGTGCAACAGCACTTTTTGAAGTCAAAGTAAAGGGTGCTGAGAGTGTGAAAGCAGCTAAAGTGCTTGCCAAGTCAATCGCATGCTCTAATCTTACCAAGACGGCCATTGCAGGTCACGATGCCAACTGGGGAAGAATCGTATGTGCGATGGGTTATTCCGGAGCACAGTTTGATCCTGAGAAAGTAGATCTGTTCTTCGAGAGCAAAGCAGGCAAGATCCAGATTGCAGAAGATGGCGTAGCACTTGATTTCAGCGAAGAGAAGGCAACGGAGATTCTTTCACAGCCGGAAGTAACAGCAATTGCTGATGTGAAAATGGGTGATGCAGAGGCAACGGCATGGGGATGTGATCTGACACATGGCTATATTGAGATCAATGCAGATTACAGAAGTTAGGAGACAGGAAAATGGATAAAAATATGAAGCAGTATCTGGATAAGGCAGAGGTGTTGATCGAGGCGTTGCCTTATATCCAGAAGTTTAACCGTAAGGTTATCGTTGTAAAATACGGCGGAAGTGCGATGGTAGATGAGAATCTGAAAAAGCGTGTCATCGAAGATGTGACACTGCTGAAGCTGGTTGGATTTAAACCGATCATTGTACATGGCGGTGGTAAGGAGATCAGCCGCTGGGTAAGCAAGGTTGGCATGGAACCGAAATTCATCAACGGTCTTCGCGTTACAGATGAACCTACCATGGAACTGGCTGAGATGGTACTGGGAAAGGTCAACAAAGAGCTGGTACAGATGGTAGAGAGTCTGGGCGTACGCGCCATCGGTCTCAGTGGCAAGGATGGTGGACTTTTGAATGTTACGAAGAAATATTCCAATGGCGAAGATATCGGATACGTAGGGGAGGTACAGAAGGTAAATGCAGATATTCTGTGGGATCTTCTGGATAAAGATTTTCTTCCGATCGTATGTCCGATCGGTCTGGATGACAGCTTCCATACCTATAATATCAATGCAGATGATGCGGCATGTGCCATTGCCCGTGCAATGAATGCAGAGAAGCTAGCATTCCTGACAGATATCGAAGGCGTGTACAAAGATCCAAACGATCCGTCTACGCTGATCTCAGAACTTCAGATTTCTGAGGCAAAGGAATTTATCGAAAAAGGTTATATCGGAGGCGGTATGCTGCCGAAGCTGAATAACTGCATTGACGCCATCGAGAATGGCGTATCCAGAGTACATATCCTGGATGGAAGAATTCCACACTGTCTGCTGCTGGAGATCTTTACGAACAAAGGAATCGGAACCGCTATCCTGAAAGATGGCGATGAAATGTATTCTAACAAATAGAGTCGTCTAAAAAACCAATCAGTGGATATACTAACTGTAGGATAACAGGAGGTAGATCTATGATTGGTTTTTTGATTGCGCTTCTTTCGGGTGCACTGATGAGCGTTCAAGGGGTATTTAACACACAGGTGACGAAGACGACAGGTATGTGGGTAAGCAACGGCTGGGTACAGTTCAGTGCTTTTCTCGTGTGTGCAGTAGCATGGCTGATCGCAGGACGGGATGAGATCCGTACGATCGCAGAAGTCGAACCCAAATATATGCTGCTAGGAGGTGCCATCGGTGCGGGGATTACTTGGACAGTTATTAAGAGCATGGATCAGCTGGGACCTGCAAAAGCAGCACTTCTGATCGTTATTTCACAGCTCATTGTGGCTTACGTAATTGAACTTCTGGGACTCTTTGGCATAGAGAAAGAACCATTGGAATGGAGGAAGGTAGGCGGTATGGTGCTGGCGCTGATTGGAGTTGCAATTTTCCAGTGGAAATAGTAGAATATTCTTACCTGAGCATAGAAAGAGGGTATTTACAGTGTCGACAGCTGTAAAGGAGCAAACATGCGGGACAGGAAAAAGAGAATAACAGTAGTCATAATGATTTGCATTCTGCTTGTGGTGGTGTCGGGGTGCAGTAAAGAGAAGAATTCAGATACGCTGGAAGAAGTGCAGCAGAGAGAGAAAACCGAGTCTGTAGAAGTGTCAGATGAGACGGAAAACAAGGCAGATGAGACGGAGCAGACGGTAGATACAGAACCTGTGAAGAAAGCAGGGAGCGAAGGTGTGATCTATGTATTTGTATGCGGGCAGGTGGCAAGTCCCGGGGTCTATGAGCTCCCGGAAGGAAGCAGGATCTGTCAGGCAATCGATGCAGCAGGCGGGATGCTTGACACAGCATCAACGGACTGGGTGAATCAGGCTGAGACTGCAGAGGATGGGCAGAAGATCTATGTACCATCGACAGAAGAAGCGGAGAAAATGCCAGAAGGTCAGCAGACAGGTCAGATGCAGGAAAGATCATCGGCAGAGGGAACTGATGAAAAAGTACATCTGAATGCGGCAACTAGGGAAGAACTTATGACTCTGACCGGAATCGGAGAGAAGAAAGCAGACGCCATTATCCGATACCGGGAATCTAATGGCGGTTTCCATTCTGTAGATGAACTGATGCAGGTGGAAGGAATTAAAGAAGGAACTTATAATAAGATCAAAGATAGTATTGTGATATAGAGGGTGAGAGTAACATGATGAATAAAAGAGTGCTGGTTGTAGACGATGAAAAGCTGATCGTAAAGGGAATCCGCTTCAGTCTGGAACAGGATGATATGAAGGTAGATTGTGCGTATGACGGCGAGGAGGCGCTGAAGCTTGCCAGAGAGAATACGTATGATATGATCCTGCTGGATATTATGCTTCCGAAACTTGACGGATTCGAAGTGTGCAGACAGATCCGGGAGTTTTCGGATGTGCCGATTATCATGCTGACAGCAAAAGGGGATGACATGGATAAGATCCTGGGACTGGATTACGGTGCAGATGATTACATTACCAAGCCGTTTAATATTCTGGAAGTGAAAGCAAGGATCAAGGCGATTTTAAGGAGGATCGGACGAAAAGATGCATCAGAAGATGAGAAGCTGCTGGTTCACAGAGATATGAAGATTGATTGTGAGAGCCGGAGAGTATTTATCGCTGACCGGGAAGTGAATCTGACGGCCAAGGAATTCGATCTTCTGGAGCTTCTGGCAAAGAATCCGAATAAAGTATACAGCAGAGAGAATCTGTTGAATATGGTCTGGGGCTACGAATATCCGGGGGATGCAAGAACAGTGGATGTACATATCCGGAGACTGAGAGAGAAGATTGAGACACATCCAAGCGATCCAAAGTATGTGTATACAAAGTGGGGAGTTGGTTATTATTTCAAGGCTTAAACGTTATATCAGAATCAGAGTATTCAAGAGCCTGCGCCTGTATATTACGGTGCTTTTGATGCTTGTCGGCATCATTCCGTGCCTGGTGCTTAAGGGGCTAGTTCTTAAAAGCTATGAGACCAGAGCAGTCGAAGTGCGTACTGCCGAAATCCAGAATCAGTGCACGATTCTGTGCAGTCAGCTCAGCAATTCTAATTATCAGGACAATGGCATTTCAGACATTATTCAATCAGAGCTTACACAGCTTGCAAATGTATATCATGGGCGGATTATGGTCATTGACAATGATTTCTGCATCATGAGTGACACGGATGATAAGGACGTGGGACGGAAGATGGTGGCAGAATCTGTAGTGAAATGTTTCCGCGGGGACAAGGCTTTTTGCTATGACAGGGATAACCGTTTTATTGAAGTGACTGCGCCCATCCGAGTGTCAGAAGACAGTGAGATCACAGGAGTGGTGCTTGTCAGTGTATCAACCGATACGATTGCAGCGACCAAAGCACTGCTGGCAAAGAAAGCGAATATTGCAGAGCTTGCGATTATTCTGATCGTAGTGATTGCAGCAATTTTCCTGGGAACGATCATGGTGCGTCCGTTTGCAAGGATTACCAGATCCATTGGAGATCTTCAGGATGGATATGATGCGGATTATCTGCACGTGTATACTTATAAAGAGACTACTCTGATCTCAGATGCATTTAACCAGATGCTTGGAAGATTGAAGAAGCTGGATGATTCCCGTCAGGAATTTGTGTCCAACGTGTCTCATGAGCTGAAGACACCATTGACATCTATGAAGGTGCTGTCAGATTCTCTGTTGTCGCAGGAGGAAGTTCCGGTGGAACTGTACCGCGAATTTATGGGTGATCTGTCAGAAGAGATCGAGCGTGAGAATAAGATTATTAACGATCTGCTGTCTTTGGTGAAAATGGATAAGACGGCAGCAACCATGAATATCCGGTCAGAGAATATCAATGAACTGATTGAAAAGATTCTGAAGCGTCTGCAACCGCTTGCATCGGAGGCAAATGTGGAAGTTGTATACGAAAGCTTTCGTCCGGTAACGGCAGAGGTGGATGAAGTAAAGCTGTCGCTTGCAATTTCCAATCTGGTAGAGAATGCGATCAAGTATAACCGAGAGAATGGCTGGGTACATGTCTCTTTAAATGCAGATCATAAGTATGTCTATATAGAAGTGGCAGATTCTGGCATCGGTATTCCGGAGACAGAGACGGAACATATATTTGAACGATTCTATCGGGTGGATAAGTCGCATTCCAGAGAGATCGGCGGTAGCGGACTTGGACTTTCCATTGCGCGCAATGCAGTAGTTATGCACCGTGGCGCAATCAAGGTGTTCAGCCAGCCGGGGGAAGGTACGACATTTTCCGTAAGAATCCCGATCAATTATGCAGGTTAGGAGGCAGGTATGAAAAAGAGTGGATGGATGATCACATTGCTTATGTTCGGTTGTCTTCTGACAGTGGGATGCCATAAGGAAGAATCTTATGATATGCAGATCTATTATCTCAATTCAGAAGAAACAGCATTGAACACCGAGGGATATAATCTGAACTCTGATAAAGCAGAAGATCAGGTAGAGGAAGTACTGAAGAAGATGCAGAATCCAAAGGATTCGGTAGAATGCGTGCCTGCAATTCCGACAGACCTGATGATCACAGACATTCGTCTGGAAGACGGAAGGCTTGATCTGTATTTCAGCGAGGAGTATGAGATTCTGGATGCAGCATCAGAGGCACTGCTACAGGCAGCGGTAGTACGGACTGTGACACAGCTTGACGGAGTGGAGCGAGTACAGTTCCATGTAGCCGACGAGGTGCTGAAAGATCATCATGGCAATGAGGTAGGTTATCTGCGCAGTGAGGACTTTGTGCAGAAATAAGAGAACTGATAGAAAAGATTATACGAAAAATCATTAATAAGATAAAAGATAAAATAAATAAAAGAAAACTATTTGCTCTATGTGTGCTGTATCTGGTCATTATGCTGGTTATGGTAAGTCGTGAAATGATGACTGGTGCAGGAATATTTGTTACATTTCCGGTGGATACAGTGGAAAACGGAAGATTGGTGACGGTAACGGGTGAGGTGTTTCGGATAGACGAAACGGAAGAGTATCAGACATTGTATCTGAAAAGGGTTGGAATCAGTGATGGCAGACAGAACATACAGGAGCGATATTTTCTTGCATATGTCAAAGGAAATCATTCCTTTGCACTTGGCAATAAGATAAAGGCGTCCGGATCTCTGGAATTCTTTGAGAATGAAAGAAATCCCGGCGCTTTTTCCAGAAAGAAGTATTATCGGACACAAGGAATCCCTGCCTGTATCTGGACCGAGAAGACTGAATCTGTGAGTAAAGATATCGATCCATTCAGGGAAAGACTGAGGCTCTTAAGAAAGAGATGGTCGGAAGCTGTCCTGCAGATCCTGGGAGCGAAAAAAGGCGGGATACTGAATGCTATGCTGCTGGGAGATAAACAGCAGATGGATGCTGAGATAAAAGAGCAGTATCAGGTAAATGGGATTGCCCATATTCTGGCAATATCCGGACTTCATCTCTCTTTTGTCGGACTTGGCTTTTATCGTTTTGTGCGCAGAACAAGTGGCTCGTATCTGGCGGGAGGCTTGGCAGGGATTACATTTCTGTTAATGTATATCGTGATGATCGGTTGTACGGTATCGGCAGTCCGGGCGGTAATTATGTTCTGTATGCAGGTGGGAGCTGATATGACGGGCAGAGTGAATGACAGACTGACTGCGTATACACTTGCTATGGCAACTGTGATCTGGTGGAGACCGCTGGCATTTTTTGATGCAGGCTTTCAGTTGTCCTTCGGTGCAGTAGGAGCAGTGCTGTTTCTTTATCCGCTGATCACGTCAGGGAAGAATACGTTTGGGAAACTGGCAGAGAGTCTGTTGGTCAGTCTTAGTATTGAACTGATTACAGTTCCGGTGATCCTGTATCATTATTACGAACTGCCGACCTGGTCGGTGTTATTGAATTTGATCGTGATTCCACTTATGAGTCTGGTGCTGTTACTTGGGTTTCTGGGTAGTATGGGACTTATGCTGATACGTCCGGCAGGAATCAGTATGCTGTATGGATGTGGATATATCCTGGATTTTTTTGAGTTATTGTGCAAAGGGACGGAACAGCTTCCCGGAAGAAGACTCACAACCGGAAGACCGGGAGTAGTCGGAATCATTTTGTATTATGTGATATTAGCAATCGTTGTGTTCTGGTACCGCAAGCAGAAAGAAGTGTGTGAAGAAGTGAAGGACGTGCACTTCATGCCGGGGACAGGCTTGCGGCTCATTTTACTGGCAGCAGGCATTTTTGCATTGGTGATGAATTGTCCTGCGTTCCGTCACACGGGGCTGGAAATCACATTTCTGGACGTAGGACAGGGAGACTGTGCCTTTGTGCGGACGGAAGATGGGAGAACCTGTCTGATCGATGGAGGCAGTAGTGATACCAAGAAGGTGGGGCGATATCAGATTGAGCCATTTCTCAAATGCAGAGGAGTGGGAAGGCTTGACTATGTATTTGTCAGTCACGGAGATCTGGATCATATCAATGGTCTGGAAGAGCTGCTTGAGCGGCAGCAGGAAGGTATAGCCATTGGTTGTATGGTACTGCCGGAGCAGAAGTTATGGGATGAAAAGCTGGAACAGCTTTACGAGCTGGCGACATCCAATGGAATCCGTGTTGTAACAATACAGAAAGGTCAGGAGATTTTATGGGAAGATGTGACACTTACCTGTCTGGAACCGTGTGCAGAGAGGTTTAAAGAAGCAAGTGGTGAGATATCGGGTAATGCAGCTTCTATGGTGCTGGAATTACAGTATGGAGAGTTGAAGGTGCTGTTTACCGGAGATGTAGAAGGTGAGGGAGAGGATATACTGACAGAAGATATGAAGGAAGACTGTACGGTATTAAAAGTGGCTCATCATGGATCAAGAAATTCTACTTCAGAAGCATTTCTTAAGAAATCGGAACCGAGGCTTGCCATTATTTCAGCAGGACGGGAGAATCGGTATGGGCATCCACATGTGGAGACGATAGAACGGTTAACGGCGGAAGGATGCAGTATTTTGAATACGGCAGAATGCGGTGCGATTACTCTCAGACAGACTGGAAAAGAGGTGGCAAATTTGCGGATTATCCAGTATAATAGGTTCTATGAAAAGTTTGAATGAAGATATTAAGCAGGGACAATTTAAGAATATATATCTGCTGTACGGGGAAGAGGATTATCTGAAAAAACAGTACAGGGACCGTCTGGTAAAAGCGATGCTGCCGGAGGGCGATACTGTGAATTATGCCCATTATGAAGGTAAGGGGCTTCCTGTCGGAGAGATCATTGATCTGGCTGAGACGATGCCGTTTTTTGCAGAACGCAGACTGATCGTGATCGAGGATTCCGGGCTGTTTAAGAGCAGTGCGGCGGAGTTTGCGGATTATATAAAGAATCTGCCGGAGACTACATGTTTTCTGTTTGTGGAGAATGAAATCGACAAGCGGAACAAGTTATACAAAACAGTGAAGGATAAAGGGCGCGTGGTAGAGATGGCGCGTCAGGATGAGAAGACGTTGACAATCTGGCTGATGGGACTGATCCGTAAGGAAGGCAAGCAGATCCGAGAGTCCACGATCCGGCACATCCTGGATCGGACAGGCACGGATATGAAGAATCTTGAGACAGAGATGGAGAAGCTTTTTACCTATACGATCGATCAGGATGAGATTACAGACGAGGATGTGGATGCGGTGTGTACCGCACAGATTGAAGGACATATTTTTGAAATGGTAGATGCAGTAGCGGTTGGGGATAAGAAGAAAGCCCTGGATTATTATTATGATCTGCTGGCACTTAAGGAGCCACCGATGCGTATCTTATACATGCTGACCAAACAGTTCCGGTCACTTCTGGTGGTACAGTCACTGATGCGGCGGGGCATGGCACAGAAGCAGGTTGCTTCTGAAGCGGGGCTTCATCCATTTGTAGCAGGCAAATGCATGCGACAATGCCGAAGTTTCAGCCAGGATCAGCTAAGGGATATTCTGGAACTTGGAGTAGAATTGGAAACAGACGTTAAGACAGGGCGTATGAAGGATACGACCTGTGTGGAATTATTTATACTGTCTCCGCAGATCGGTGGACAGCAGAGAGCTTAGAACAGTCTGGCGAAGATAGAGCAGAAGAATTTAGAAGAAGATGGAAGGAAGATAAGAAAAACATGGCAGGAACAGACCAGAGTAAAATTCGTAACTTTTGTATTATAGCGCATATTGACCACGGGAAATCTACCCTGGCAGACCGTATTATTGAGATGACAGGACTTCTGACCAGCCGGGAGATGCAGGCGCAGGTACTGGATAATATGGATCTTGAGCGAGAACGTGGTATCACAATCAAGTCTCAGGCAGTGCGTACAGTGTATAAGGCGAAAGATGGAGAAGAGTATATCTTTAACCTGATCGACACTCCGGGACATGTAGACTTTAATTACGAGGTATCCAGAAGTCTGGCAGCCTGTGATGGCGCAATCCTTGTCGTAGATGCGGCGCAGGGCGTGGAAGCACAGACCCTCGCCAATGTATATCTGGCACTGGATCACGATCTGGATGTGATGCCTGTGATCAATAAGATTGATCTTCCGAGTGCAGAGCCGGAGCGTGTAATTGAAGAAATTGAAGATGTGATCGGTATTGAAGCAGAGGATGCACCACGTATTTCTGCCAAGACCGGACTGAATGTAGAGGAAGTACTGGAGCAGATCGTAGAGAAGATCCCGGCTCCGGGCGGAGATCCAAAGGCACCGCTGCAGGCACTGATCTTTGACTCTTTATATGATGCATATAAGGGAGTTATCGTATTCTGCCGTTTGATGGAAGGTACGATAAAGAAGGGTACGCCGATCCGCATGATGGCGACCGGAGCAGAGGCAGAGGTTGTTGAAGTAGGATATTTCGGAGCAGGACAATTTATTCCATGTGACGAACTGAGCGCAGGTATGGTAGGCTATGTGACCGCCAGTCTGAAGAATGTAAAGGACACCCGTGTGGGTGATACGATCACGAATGCGCAGGATCCTTGCGTAGAGCCATTGCCGGGATATAAGAAGGTGAATCCGATGGTATACTGCGGACTCTATCCGGCGGACGGAGCCAAGTATCCGGATCTTCGTGACGCACTGGAAAAGTTACAGTTAAATGATGCATCGCTGCAGTTTGAGCCGGAGACATCAATCGCACTGGGATTTGGATTCCGTTGCGGATTCCTCGGACTTCTGCATCTGGAGATCATTCAGGAGCGTCTGGAGAGAGAATATAATCTGGATCTGGTAACAACAGCACCGGGCGTTATTTACAAGGTGCATAAGACCAATGGAGAGGTCATGGATCTGACGAATCCGTCGAACCTGCCAGACCCATCTGAGATTGAATACATGGAAGAGCCGATGGTAAAGGCAGAGATCATGGTGACGTCAGAATATATCGGAACGATCATGGATCTGTGTCAGGAGCGCCGAGGTATCTATCAGGGCATGGAATATATCGAAGAGACCAGAGCAGTACTACATTATCACCTGCCGCTGAATGAGATCATTTACGATTTCTTTGATGCGCTGAAATCTCGCTCCAGAGGTTATGCATCGTTCGATTATGAGATGCTTGGCTATCAGCAGTCCAACCTTGTGAAGCTGGATATTCTGATTAATAAAGAGACAGTTGATGCATTATCATTTATTGTATTCGAAGGCAGTGCATACGAGCGCGGCAGAAAGATGTGTGAGAAGCTGAAAGAGGAGATTCCGAGACATCTCTTTGAGATTCCGATCCAGGCAGCAGTGGGAAGCAAGATCATTGCCAGAGAGACGGTAAAAGCGATGCGTAAGGACGTACTTGCCAAGTGTTATGGCGGTGACATTTCCCGTAAGCGTAAGCTGCTGGAGAAGCAGAAGGAAGGTAAGAAGCGTATGCGTCAGGTGGGCAATGTAGAGATCCCGCAGGAAGCATTTATGAGTGTATTGAAGCTGGATGAGAATTAATGAAAAAAGAATTAGAATTATATCTGCATATTCCGTTTTGTGTAAGCAAATGCAAGTACTGTGACTTTCTGTCGGCACCGTTCGGGGAAGAACAACGGCAGATCTATGTCGAACGGTTATGCCGCAGGATTCGTTACTGGTCCGATGTGGTACACAATTATGGATATGAGATTGTCAGTATATTTGTGGGTGGGGGGACTCCGTCCATTCTGACAGAGACGCAGATCACACAGGTCTTTGAGGCGGTCCGTGAGAGCTTACCAATCAGGGAAGATGCAGAGATCACGCTGGAAATGAATCCGGGAACTGATGTGAAGGATAAGCTTCCGGTGTATCGTAAGCTGGGCATCAATCGGTTGAGCATGGGGCTTCAGTCAGCAGATAATGAAGAATTAAAGCGTCTGGGACGAATTCACACATATGAAGATTTCAGACAGGTGTATCAGTGGGCAAGAGAGGTTGGATTTACTAATATTAACGTGGACCTCATGTCAGCCATTCCAGGGCAGACGCTGGAAAGCTATGAAGGCACGCTGCGTAAGGTCGCAGATCTTAAGCCGGAACATATCTCCGCGTACAGTCTGATTATTGAGGAAGGTACACCGTTTTACGAGCGGTACGGTGATGGAAGACATGCAGAAGAACTGCCGGATGAGGATACAGAACGGCAGATGTATGTGCGCACCAGAGAGATTCTGGAAGACTATGGATATCACCGTTATGAGATTTCTAATTATGCGAAAGATGGTTATGAATGCAGGCACAATCTGGGTTATTGGGACAGGAAAGAATATCTGGGGCTTGGAGCAGGAGCTTCGTCACTGATGGATCATATCCGATGGAAGGAACCAGATCATATCGGACCGAGTACGGGATTGGTGTTGGAAGAGCGGGAAGACTTTACCAGACTCAGAAGGAAGGACGAGATGGAAGAATTCATGTTTCTGGGACTGCGTAAGATCAATGGAGTGTCGGAACATGATTTTTATAAGTCATTCAGAGTGTCAATGGACGAGATTTATAAAGACAGTATAGAAAATTTGATAAAAGAGGGACTGCTAGTAAGAGAAGAGGATCGGATCCGACTGACAGACCGGGGAATTGATCTCAGTAATTATGCACTGAGTCAGTTCCTGTTAGGGGAATAAAAAACACAGCCACTGGAATTTCCATGGCTGTGTTTTTTACTTTACAGGAAATTGCTTTCCTGTAAAGTAAAAACCGCTCCGCGAGGATGTGCCAAGGCACATTCTTTGTTCTTGTATATTACCGTTCGTTTTTGTGAGCCAGAGCTGCCTCTACGAATCCGCGGAATAACGGATGCGGGCGGTTTGGTCTGGACTTCAGTTCCGGATGTGCCTGAGTGGCGATAAACCACGGATGTTCCGGAATCTCTACCATCTCTACGATACGTCCGTCCGGTGACAGTCCGGAGAGCATCATACCTGCTTCTTCCAGCTGGTCACGGTAGTCATTATTAACCTCGTAACGATGACGATGACGTTCCTCGATATTTTCTGAACCATAGAGCTGATATGCCTTTGACTCTTTGTTCAGTACACATGGATAAGAACCAAGTCTCAGTGTACCACCGATGTCTTCGATGCCGATCTGATCCGGCATGATGTGAATGACAGGGTTCGTTGTCTGAGGATCAAGTTCTACGCTGTGTGCGTCTTTCAGTCCGACTACATCTCTTGCAAATTCTACGATGGAAAGCTGCATACCAAGACACAGTCCCAGGAATGGGAGACCGTGGGTTCTTGCATAGCGGATCGCTTCGATCTTACCATCGATACCGCGGTCGCCGAAACCTCCCGGTACCAGAATACCATCTACATCACTGAACAGCTCGTCCGCATTCTCAGGAGTCACTGTTTCAGAGTCAATCCATTTGATGTGTACCGTAGCACGGCTAAAGATACCGCCGTGTTTCAATGCCTCTACAACACTGATATAAGCATCGTGAAGCTGGATATATTTGCCGACCAAGGCAACAGTTACATCAGTATTCGGATGCTTCAGGTAGTCTACCATCTCTGTCCAGTCTTTCAGATCCGGTTCCGGGCATTCCAGGTGCAGACATTCGCAGACAGCACCGGCCAGATTTTCCTTTTCCATGGCGAGTGGTGCTTCATACAGATATTCTACGTCCAGATTCTGCAGTACGTGATTAGACGGTACATTACAGAACAGTGCAATCTTATCTTTGATGCCGTCAGTCAGCGGGTGTTCAGAACGGCAGACAAGGATGTCCGGCTGGATACCCATTCCCTGGAGATCTTTTACGCTGGCCTGGGTAGGCTTGGTTTTCATCTCCTGAGATGCGCGCAGATAAGGAATCAATGTAACATGGATCAGGATGACATTCTCATGTCCTTTATCGTGTTGGAACTGACGGATTGCCTCTAGGAAAGGCTGGCTTTCGATATCGCCTACCGTGCCGCCGACCTCGATGATGGCAATCTCTGTATCCTTAGCGGCAGGATTCCGATGGAATCTGCTCTTGATTTCATTTGTAATATGAGGAATTACCTGTACGGTACCTCCGCCGTAATCACCGCGGCGTTCTTTGTGAAGTACAGACCAGTAGATCTTTCCAGTGGTAACATTGGAATTCTTGGTCAAGCTTTCATCGATAAAACGTTCATAATGTCCCAGGTCCAGGTCAGTCTCAGCTCCGTCATCGGTAACAAATACCTCGCCGTGCTGTACCGGGTTCATTGTGCCTGGGTCAATGTTAATATAAGGATCGAATTTCTGCATGGTTACTTTGTAACCGCGTGCTTTTAAAAGACGTCCCAGAGAAGCAGCTGTGATTCCTTTACCGAGTCCGGATACCACTCCGCCTGTAACAAATACGTATTTTACTGCCATGTGTTCCTCCTTCATATATATGCAGGGGATACCTGCATGTTATCTGATACTATAATACACCGGATTATTTGGCAAATACAGGATTTTTTTCAAATTTGGCTTCATAAGTTGCCTGGATAGACAACTTTTTAAACATTCTGCTGTCTACGTTGCTGACCATGACAGAAGTGTGCGCCTGACATCCTTTCAGCTTCGGAAGCTGTTTCAGAACTTCCTGGGCAGTAGGGTCTGTGGCAGCACTTACGGACAGTGCGATCAATATTTCGTCGGTGTGAAGCCTTGGATTCTTGCTTCCAAGATAATTAACTTTTAATCTCTGGATAGGCTCAATCGCCTCCGGTGAAATGACTTTCCTCTCGTGATCAATACCGGCAAGTTCTTTTAATGCATTCAGAAGAAGTGCAGCTGATGCTCCCAGCAGATCGGATGTCTTGCCTGTGACGATACGTCCGTCTGGCAGTTCCAGCGCTGAGGCTGGTGCGCCGGTCTCTTCTGCACGTTTCAATGCGGCATCCACAACATGGCGGTCGTGAACGGTGATTCCGGTCTGATTCATCAGCATCTCGATCTTGTATACTTCATTCTCCGTACATGCGCCTAACAGAAATCTGCGGCGGGAATCGTAGTAGCGGCGGATGATCTCCTGACGGGATGCTTCTCTGCAGGCTTCGTCATCACTGATGCAGAAACCTGCCATATTAACGCCCATGTCAGTCGGTGACTTGTATGGGCTTTCACCATAAATGCGTTCAAATGTGGCACACAGTACCGGGAAGATCTCTACGTCACGATTGTAGTTAACGGTAGTCTCTCCATAAGCTTCCAGATGGAACGGATCGATCATGTTGATGTCGTTCAGGTCTGCGGTAGCTGCTTCATATGCCAGGTTGACCGGATGATTCAATGGGATATTCCAGATCGGGAATGTCTCGAATTTGGCGTAGCCGGCTCTTACCCCACGTTTGTGTTCATGATAGAGCTGTGAAAGGCAGGTCGCCATCTTTCCGCTTCCAGGTCCCGGTGCTGTGACAATGACTAAAGGATGCGTGGTCTCGATGTAATCATTCTTACCATATCCCTCGTCGCTGACGATCAGTGGGACATTAGCCGGATATCCCGGTATTAAATAATGAATATACACTTTGATGCCAAGACGCTCCAGACGCTGCTTGAAGAGATCAGCGGCAGTCTGTCCGGCATATTGGGTAATGACAACACTTCCCACATAAAGACCTGAATTCATATAAGCTTCACGAAGGCGGATTACATCGGTATCGTAGGTTATCCCCAGATCTCCACGTACCTTATTCTTTTCAATGTCTCCGGCACTGATGACGATAACGATCTCAGCCTGGTCGGCCAGTTCTTTTAACATGCGCAGTTTGCTGTCTGGCTGAAAGCCTGGCAGTACTCTGGATGCATGGTAGTCATCAAAAAGCTTGCCTCCGAATTCCAGATACAGTTTGTTGTCAAAGTGGCTGATACGCTCACGGATGTGAGCAGACTGCATTTCCAGATACTTGTCGTTGTCAAATCCTAATTTCATTTGTATATTCCTCTTCCCCAATGTTATTGCTTTATCCTGCTGATAAAAACTCCAAATCCAAGTATACTACAAATTATATCCTGTTTACAATATTTTCATAAATTATTTGTTGATTTTAAATGGGGCGATATTTATAATTAGAACTGATAAACACAGGAGGACCACTATACTATGGATAATCAGAATAACAGAAATAGTAATAGAAATAATCAGAATGATAATAAGAATAACAAACCGAACAGACAGGGTGTCTCTTTTGTCCTGCTGATCGCGTTGATTACTACATTTCTGGTGCTGTCACTCTATCAGTTCCAGAAGACATCATCTGCAGAAGAGATTACGTATGACAAGTTTCTGAACATGATCAAGCATCACAAGGTGCAGGAAGTTACGATTTCCAGTGACAAGATCATGATCAAGGCCAAGAAGGAAAAAGGCGAGACTACAGCGAAGGAATATTATACCGGAGTTGTGGATGATAATACCCTTTCCGAACGACTGTATGAGGCAGGTATTAAATATGAACAGGAGATACCGGATACGACTTCGATGATGGTATTGAATGTGATTGCGACCTTCCTGCCGATCGTACTGATCGTGGCGATGTTCTACTGGAGCTTCAAGCGGATGTCTAAGGGTGGAGGCATGATGGGTATTGGCAAGAGCAATGCCAAGATGTATGTAGAAAAAGAGACCGGCGTTACATTTAAGGATGTAGCGGGACAAGACGAAGCGAAGGAATCTTTGCAGGAAGTCGTAGATTTCCTGCATAACCCTGGCAAATACACCGGTGTGGGAGCGAAGCTTCCGAAGGGAGCCCTGTTAGTAGGACCTCCGGGAACCGGTAAGACACTGCTTGCGAAAGCAGTAGCGGGAGAGGCGAAGGTGCCGTTTTTCTCGCTGTCAGGATCAGCATTTGTGGAAATGTACGTAGGTGTAGGTGCATCCAGAGTGCGCGACCTGTTTAAGCAGGCACAGCAGATGGCACCATGTATTATTTTTATCGACGAGATCGATGCTATCGGTAAGAGCCGTGATAATCAGCTGGGTGGCAATGATGAGCGCGAGCAGACACTGAACCAGTTACTGGCTGAGATGGACGGATTTGATACGAACAAGGGACTGTTGCTTCTGGCAGCAACGAACCGTCCGGAGATTCTGGATCCGGCTCTTCTGAGACCGGGACGTTTCGACCGTCGTATCATCGTAGAACGTCCGGATCTGAAGGGACGTGTAGAGGTACTGAAAGTACATGCCAAGGATGTGCGTATGGATGAGACAGTGGATTTGGAAGAGATCGCACTGGCAACTTCCGGAGCAGTTGGTTCAGACCTTGCCAATATGATCAACGAGGCTGCGATCAATGCAGTTAAACATGGAAGGAATGCAGTATCGCAGAAAGATCTCTTTGAGGCTGTCGAAGTGGTACTGGTTGGTAAAGAAAAGAAAGACCGCATTATGAGTCAGGAAGAGCGACGTATCGTATCTTACCACGAGGTAGGACATGCACTGGTAAGTGCTCTCCAGAAGGATTCAGAGCCTGTACAAAAGATTACTATCGTACCGAGAACCATGGGTGCTCTCGGATATGTAATGCAGACACCGGAGGAAGAGAAGTTCCTGAATACCAAGAAAGAGCTGGAAGCAATGCTTGTCGGAATGCTTGGTGGACGTGCTGCGGAAGAGATTGTGTTTGATACGGTTACTACAGGTGCTTCGAATGATATTGAGAAGGCAACCAAGATTGCACGTTCCATGATCACACAGTATGGTATGAGCGAAAAGTTCGGACTGATCGGACTGGAATCTATTCAGAATCGTTATCTGGACGGAAGAGCCGTTATGAACTGTGGAGAGGCTACAGCAGCTGAGATCGATCAGGAAGTAATGGAGATGCTGAAGAAGGCATATGACGAAGCGAAACGTCTTCTTACAGAGCATAGAGAGGCTCTGGATAAGATCGCAGCATTCCTGATTGAGAAAGAGACTATTACCGGTAAGGAATTCATGAAGATTTTCCATGAAGTGGAAGGCATTGATCCGGATGCGCCGAAGAAGACAGAAGAGCGTATTGGTATGAAAACAGTACCGGGACGTGAGAAAGCAGTTGAAGCAGATCTGGCAGCAGAGAAGACAGTGGCAGAAGATACACCGGAAGAAAAGACGGTGCCTGAGACGTCATCAGCCGATGTAGAATAAGATAAAAGGTATATGGGGAGAAAGCATTTGCTTTCTCCCTTTTCAGTATATGGGAAGATGATGTAGAATAGAGAATATGGAGAGGGGAAAGAGAGGCAGACAGATGTTTGATATACAGGAAGAATTGAAAAAGCTTCCGGGGAAACCGGGAGTATATCTGATGCATGGCGAGAAAGACGAGATTATCTATGTAGGTAAAGCAATCAGTCTGAAGAACCGGGTGCGGCAGTATTTTCAATCCAGCAGGAATAAAGGGCCGAAGATTGAACAGATGGTAACGCATATTACCAGATTTGAATATATCATCACAGATTCGGAGCTGGAAGCTCTGGTGCTGGAGTGTAATCTGATCAAGGAGCACAGACCGAAATATAATACTATGCTGATGGATGACAAGAGTTATCCATTTATTAAAGTGACGGTGCAGGAGCCATTTCCGAGGATCATGATGGCAAGACAGATGAAGAAGGATAAGGCGAAGTACTTTGGACCGTATACCAGTGTAGGAGCGGTGAGAGATACGATTGAGCTGATCCGGAAACTGTATAAGATCCGCAGCTGCAATCGGAGACTTCCGCGTGATATCGGGCTGGAGAGACCATGCCTGAATTATCATATCCATCAGTGTGGTGCACCTTGTCAGGGGTATGTGGATCAGCAGGAATACCGGGAATCCATCGATCAGGTACTGCAGTTTCTGAACGGCAATTATGATCTGATCCTGGGAGACCTGCAGCGTAAGATGGAAGAGGCGTCGGAGGCAATGGAATATGAACGGGCGATTGAATACCGGGATCTCCTGCAGAGTGTACAGAAAATCGCGCAGAAGCAGAAGATTACGGATACGGCCGGGGATGACAGAGATATTGTGGCAATGGCGAAGGATCTGGAGGATGCAGTCGTGCAGGTATTCTTTGTGCGTAATGGCAGACTGATCGGCAGAGATCACTTTTTCCTGCGACTGACAGGAGAGGAGACCAAGAGCGAGATCCTGTCCAGCTTTATCAAACAGTTCTATGCAGGTACACCGTATCTGCCGGCGGAACTGATGATGCAGGAAGAGCCGGGAGATATGGAGTTGCTGGAAGAATGGCTGACAGAAAAACGGGGGCATAAAGTACACATCCGGGTGCCGAAGAAAGGATCCAAGGAAAAGCTGGTCGAACTGGCACAGAGGAATGCGGCGTTGATCCTGACGAAGGATAAGGAACGCTTGAAGCGGGAAGAGGGTCGAACAATCGGTGCGGTTAAGGAGATTGAAAATCTGCTTGGAATGAAAGAGATTGTGCGTATGGAAGCCTATGACATTTCCAATATCAGCGGCTATGCATCGGTAGGATCCATGGTTGTGTATGAGAAAGGACGGCCGAAGCGCAGTGACTATCGTAAGTTCCGGATTAAGAGCGTGCAGGGACCGGATGATTATGCCAGCATGGAAGAGGTGCTGACACGCCGGTTTGAACATGGCAGGAGAGAACAGGAAGAAGGAAGTATGGAGAACAGCTTTACTGCATTTCCAGATCTGATCCTGATGGACGGCGGACGCGGTCAGGTAAATATTGCATTGGAAGTATTAGATAAATTACGGATTCATATTCCAGTATGTGGTATGGTAAAGGACGATAATCACAGAACGAGAGGACTGTATTATAATAATGTGGAGATTCCGATCGACCGTAATTCGGAAGGATTTAAGCTGATCACGAGGATTCAGGATGAAGCGCATCGCTTTGCAATTGAGTATCACAGGAAGCTTAGAGGACAGGGACAGGTGCATTCTGTACTGGATGATATACCAGGTATCGGACCTGCCAGAAGAAAGGATTTGATGCGGAGATTTCCGGGACTGGAAGCCATCCGTAATGCGGATGTGGAGACGCTGAAAGAACTGCCGTCTATGAACGAAGCAGCGGCCGAATCTGTCTACAATTTTTTCCATCCCAAGGTGTAAGACGAAGGGAAGTATGATATAATAAACGTTAACGAGCGCAAATCTTTTTGTGCCATTCTATTATGGAACGAACATCAAAAGATACAGGAGGAAATAATTATGCCTAGAATAGAAATGTCTAAGCTTGTGGAGAAGATGGATCTTAAGAATCTGACACCGGATGTGGATCTGTCAGGTATTTATCTGGAAGAACCAGAAGTGAACCGTCCGGCATTACAGCTGACCGGTTATTTTGATCATTTTGACAATCAGCGTATCCAGATCATCGGATATGTAGAGTATACATTTCTGGAACGGATGGACCCGGAAGAAAAGGAGCGGATCTATGATCAGCTTCTTGCATGCCGTATTCCGTGTCTGATCTTCTGCAGAAATATGAGGCCGGATAAGATACTGGTGGAGAAAGCAGAAAAAGCTGATATTCCGGTATTTATTACAGAAAAGGTAACCTCCGCATTCATGGCAGAAGTAATACGCTGGCTGAATGTACAGCTTGCACCGTGTATTTCCATTCATGGTGTGTTGGTGGATGTATATGGTGTCGGTGTGCTGATTACAGGAGAAAGTGGTATTGGTAAAAGTGAGGCAGCTCTGGAGCTGATCAAGCGAGGTCATCGTCTGGTCAGTGATGATGTGGTAGAAATCCGCAGAGTCAGCGATGATACTCTGGTGGGTACAGCACCGGATATCACAAGGCATTTCATCGAGTTGCGGGGTATCGGTATTGTAGATGTTAAGACATTGTTTGGTGTCTTAAGTGTACGCGAGACACAGAATATTGATCTCGTAATCCGTCTGGAAGACTGGAACCGTGAAAAAGCATACGAACGCCTGGGACTGGAAGAGGAGTACACAGAGTTCCTTGGCAATAAAGTCGTATGTCATCAGCTTCCGATCCGTCCGGGACGTAATCTGGCGATTATCGTAGAGACCGCTGCAATTAACCACAGACAGAAGCAGATGGGTTATAATGCTGCTCAGGAGCTGTACAAGCGTGTAGAGGAAAGTATGACTAAGAAAGGAAAATAAAAGGATGAGATATTGCATGGGTGTGGATGTCGGGGGTACCAGTGTGAAGCTTGGTCTCTTCGAGATAGAGGGCAAACTGCTGGACAAGTGGGAAATTCCGACCAGGAAGGAGAATCATGGGGAACAGATTCTTCCGGATGTGGCAGCATCGATTCTGGAGAAATTAGAGGAGAGGAAGATCCGGAGAGAAGATGTGGCCGGAGTAGGAATGGGAATCCCTGCACCGGTTGATTCAGAAGGTGTTGTACAGCAGACAGCGAATGTCGGCTGGGGATATAAAGAAGTTACAAGAGAACTCAGCGAACTGCTTGACGGTATGCGGGTAGAAGCCGGGAATGACGCCAATGTAGCTGCTATGGGCGAGATGTGGC
>ERZ894183.133-NODE-133-length-68006-cov-9.023561_pt1 | contig 68006 bp, 76 predicted proteins | sample MGYA00380279_ERZ894183 | MGnify/ENA primary metagenome ERZ894183 (study PRJEB32331, sample SAMN06328422) | human gut metagenome | biome: human gut microbiome; feature: stool | host: Homo sapiens | collected 2013-06-26 ... | reverse complement strand
GAAAAATTAAAAAAGGGTATTCAGATTCTGGCAAAAGAAAAACAGTCGGGGGCAGTGGCAGCAAATGCGGCGGCAAAAGCAATCATGACCACAGATACTATGGAAAAAGAAGTGGCAGTGACCGTGGAGATTGGAGGGAAGACCGTTACCATTGGAGGGATGGCCAAAGGATCAGGTATGATTCATCCGAATATGTGCACCATGCTGGCTTTTCTTACAACAGATGCGGTAATCTCCAGAAAAGCGCTCAAAGCAGCACTTTGCGCAGATGTGGAAGAAACGTATAATATGATCTCTGTAGACGGAGATACGTCAACGAATGACACAGTACTTCTTCTGGCGAACGGAATGGCAGAAAATCCAAAAATCAAAGAAGGGACAAAAGAATTTGAAATATTTGCAGAAGCTCTGCATGAGGTCAATGAGACACTGGCAAAAAAAATGGCAGGAGACGGAGAAGGCGCCACAGCATTGTTCGAAGTGACGGTAAGAGGTGCAGATACGAAAGAACAGGCGAAAACACTGGCAAAATCCGTGGTCTGCTCCAATCTGACCAAAGCGGCGATTGCCGGTCATGATGCAAACTGGGGACGGATCTTGTGTGCTATGGGCTATTCCGGTGCCGAATTTGATCCGGAGAAAGTAGATCTGTATTTCAAAAGCAGCGCCGGAGAGTTAAAGATCATCGAAAACGGAGTCGCGCTGGATTACAGTGAAGAAAAGGCCACAGAGATTTTATCCATGCCGGAGGTGACTGCCATTGCAGATCTCGGACAGGGAGAGGAAACAGCAACCGCATGGGGATGTGATCTTACCCACGGATATATCGATATCAATGCGGATTACCGCAGCTAGTACAATGTATATTCAGTAAAAAAGACAGGCAGGAGGAGTGAGAATATGAATGAAAATATGAATCAATATCTGGAGAAGGCGAAAGTACTGATCGAGGCACTGCCGTATATCCAACGGTTTAACCGGAAGATCGTCGTTGTAAAATACGGCGGCAGCGCCATGACAGACGAGGCGTTAAAGCAGAAAGTAATCGAGGACGTTACCTTATTAAAGCTGGTCGGCTTCAAACCGATCATTGTGCACGGAGGCGGAAAAGAAATCAGTAAATGGGTCGGAAAGATCGGCAAAGAACCGCAGTTTATCAACGGACTTCGGGTGACTGATGAAGAGACCATGGAAGTAGCGGAAATGGTACTTGGAAAAGTGAACAAAAGCCTGGTACAGCTTCTGGAAGGACAGGGAGTACGCGCCATCGGAATCAGCGGGAAGGACGGTGGACTTCTGAATGTGGAAAAGAAATATTCCAACGGAGAAGATATCGGATTTGTCGGGGAGATCAAAAAAGTAGATGCACAGATTTTGCATGATCTTCTGGAGAAGGATTTTCTTCCGGTCGTGTGTCCGGTAGGAATGGATGATGAATTCCATACATATAATATCAACGCAGATGATGCAGCCTGTGCCATTGCAAGAGCCATGAAGGCAGAAAAACTGGCATTTCTGACAGATATTGAGGGAGTATATAAAGATCCGAAGGATCCTGCTACTCTCATCTCCGAGCTTCTGGTAAAAGAAGCAAAACAGCTGATCGAAGAGGGCTATATCGGAGGAGGAATGCTTCCTAAGCTGAATAATTGTATTGATGCCATTGAAAACGGCGTTTCCAGAGTGCATATTTTAGATGGGCGGATCCCGCACTGTCTGCTTCTGGAATTCTTTACAAACAAAGGAATCGGTACGGCAATTTTACATGAAGAAGAAAGCAGGTATTATGATGGTGAATGAGAAGATCAAAGCAGCAGAAGAAAATCTAATACACGTATACAATCGGTTTCCAATTGCGCTGGAGAGGGGAGAAGGTGTTTATCTGTATGACACGAACGGGAAAAAATATCTGGATTTTGCAGCCGGATTTGCAGTGTCGGGACTGGGATACGGAAATCAGAAGCTGAATGCGGCATTAAAATTCCAGATCGATCAGCTGTATCATACGTCCAACCTGTATTATCATACCAATTGTGGAGAGGCAGCACAAAAACTGAACCGGATTTCGGGGATGGACCGGGTATTTTTTACGAACAGCGGGTCTGAGGCAAATGAGGGGGCTTTAAAAGCGGCAAGACGATATGCGTATAATAAAAAATCGGGCAGATATCAGTTTATCGCCATGGAAAATTCGTTCCACGGGCGCAGCTTCGGCGCCGTTTCCGTGACTGGACATACTGCGTATAGAGAACCTTTTGAACCGATGCTCCCGGGAGTTTCTTTTGCAGAATTCAATAATCTGGACAGTGTGAAAGCGCTGGTGACGGATCAGACCTGCGCAATTATTTTAGAACCATTACAGGGGGAAGGCGGGATCAATCTTGCCACACAGGAATTCATGGAAGGAATCCGTAAGATCTGTGATGAGAACGATATTCTGATGATCTGTGACGAAGTGCAGTGCGGAATGGGAAGAACCGGCGCGATGTTTGCATGGCAGAAATTCGGGGTAAAACCAGATATTCTGACTATGGCAAAGGGAATTGGAAACGGTATTCCGGTGGGAGCCTTTGCCATGACAGAAAAAGTGGCACAGGCATCGTTAAAGCCGGGAGATCACGGGGCAACTTATGGCGGTAACCCACTGGCATGTATGGCAGTCAAGACGGTGATCGACATTTTTGAGGAAGAAAAGATCGTGGAGCATGTCAATGAAGTGTCAGAATATCTGACAGAGCGTCTGGAAGAACTGGTACAACATGTGGATGGCGTGCTGGAACGAAAAGGAACCGGACTGATGCAGGGTATTGTGTTAAAGCAACCGGTCGCGCAGGTAAATAACCGTGCCATTGAGGAAGGACTTCTTGTGATCCAGGCACAGGGCAATGTACTGCGTCTGGTACCTCCGCTTATCATTGAAAAAGAGCATGTGGATGAAATGATCCCAAAATTGACAAAAGCATTGACAGAGTGATAAATGAAAAACCAGGATTCGGGAAATACTAAAAGAAATTGAGAAAAATTTCAGGAGGTAGAAAACGATGACTGGTTTTTTAATTGCCCTTCTTTCCGGGGCGCTGATGAGTGTTCAGGGTGTATTTAATACACAGGTAACAAAGACAACCGGATTGTGGGTCAGCAATATCTGGGTGCAGTTAAGTGCTTTTCTGGCATGTCTGGCGGTATGGTTTCTGGCAGGAAGAGCGGATGTGACGGCACTTGCGAAGGTGGAACCGAAATATATGCTCTTAGGAGGCGTGATCGGAGCAGGGATTACCTGGACCGTAGTAAAGAGCATGGCATCCTTAGGACCGGCAAAAGCAGCACTTCTGATCGTAATTTCCCAGCTGATCGTGGCGTATGTGATCGAGCTTCTGGGGATGTTTGGTGTGGAAAAATCGCCGTTTGCATTCCGGAAGCTGGCAGGGCTTGTTGTGGCACTGATCGGGATTGCAATCTTCCAGTGGGAATAGAGCGTCAGAATTGTAATAAATGCGTAACAGGATTGTAAAAATGTTATTGTAATTTTGAGCGTTTTTCGTTACAATATTACTGTCCAATATAAAAGGGGATTCCTTGCGTCTGAGATTGTGAGGAAATATGAGGGACAGATGGAAAAAGAAAGCTTATTATACAGTTGTTATGATCTTGACTGCGTTGTGCCTGATCAGCGGGTGCGGGCAAGAGTCGGGGGAAGAACTTAAGGAGATTTCTCTGGAGGAGACACAGAAAGAAAAAGAAGAGTCCTCTGCAGAAGAAAAGAAGGTTGAAGACAAAGAACCGAAGAAAGAGACAAAGATTTTTGTCTATCTGTGCGGAGCAGTCGGAAAGCCCGGCGTGTATGAAGTGGGCAGTGACGACAGGCTTTATGAAGTCATTGCCATGGCGGGCGGACTGACAGCCGAGGCTGCACAGGATGCAGTGAATCAGGCAAGGGTTGTTGTGGACGGAGAGCAGATCTACATTCCCACCAAAGAGGAGATGCAGACACAGGCAGCAGCACAGCCGGGGGCAAGTCCGGCAGAAGGAACAAAGCCGCAGGACGGAAAAGTCAATCTTAATACGGCGACAAAAGAAGAATTGATGACGTTGTCCGGTGTAGGCGAGTCCCGGGCGGACAGTATTATTGCCTATCGGGAAGAAAACGGCAGGTTCCAGAATACAGAAGAGCTGATGCAGATCAGAGGAATCAAAGAAGGTCTGTATAATAAGATTAAAGATAATATTACAGTATAGCAGGAAGTTGAAGGAAGAAAGTATGAGCAAGAAGAAGATCTTAGTAGTTGACGATGAAAAGTTGATCGTGAAAGGGATACGGTTCAGTCTGGAACAGGACGACATGGAGGTGGACTGTGCCTATGACGGTGAGGAAGCACTGCAGTATGCAAAGAACTGCGAGTATGACCTCGTGCTGCTGGATGTGATGCTCCCGAAGATGGATGGGTTTCAGGTTTGTCAGGCCATCCGTGAGTTTTCCGACATGCCGATCGTCATGCTGACTGCCAAAAGTGAGGATATGGACAAGATACTCGGGCTGGAGTACGGAGCGGATGATTATATTACGAAGCCGTTCAATATTCTGGAAGTCAAGGCCCGGATCAAAGCGATCATGAGAAGGACTGCGAGAAAAGAGGAGAGTGCGCAGACTGCCAAGATTCTGGTCAAAGGCAATATGCGGATCGACTGTGAGAGCAGAAGAGTGTTTATCGGAGAGCGTGAGATCAATCTGACAGCAAAAGAATATGATGTGCTGGAGCTTCTTGCCATGAATCCGAACAAAGTCTACAGCCGTGAGAATCTGCTGGATCTTGTATGGGGTGTGGATTATCCGGGGGATGCCAGAACAGTGGATGTACATATCAGAAGGCTTCGGGAGAAGATCGAGCTGAATCCGAGCGAGCCGAAGTATGTACACACAAAATGGGGGGTAGGTTATTATTTCCAGGGATAAATTACATATCAGAGTAAAGAATCATATATTTAAAAGCATGCGGTTCTGGCTGATCGTGTTGTTTGTGGTGTTTGGGCTGATCCCATGTCTGGCTTCTTATGTCTGGACAGTGAAAACATCTGAGCAGCGTGCCATTTCGGTCAGAACAGCAGAAATTCAGAATCAATGTACTATTCTAAGCAATCAGCTGAACAGTTATCAGTATCTGACCAACCCGTCTTCAGAAGTGATCGATGCAAATTTAACCCAACTGACCAATATTTATAACGGACGCGTGATGATCATCAACCAGAACCTGGATGTGATCAAGGATACGTATGGTCTGGATGAAGGAAAGACGATGGTATCTGAAAATGTGATCCGTTGTCTCAGGCAGGGCAAGAGCACGAGCTACTATGACAAAAAGAACCGGTACGTCGAGGTAACCGCACCGGTCATTTCGGAAGAAAAGGCAGTGACAGGAGTGATGCTGGCCAGTGTTTCTATGGATACGGTCCTGGATGGGATCCGTATGCTGCGCGCACAGGGCGGCGCAGTTCTGATCGTAGTCTTTCTGGTCGTATTGTCCCTTGGGATACTTGTGGCAGGATGGTTTGTACGTCCGCTTGGAAGGATCACTGCGTCTATTGAGAATGTGACAGAAGGGTATGAAAGTGAATGGCTGCATGTAGGGACATTTTCGGAGACAGGGCAGCTGTCTGATGCGTTTAACAAGATGCTGGGAAGATTAAAACAGCTCAATGATTCCAGAGAGGAGTTTGTATCCAATGTCTCTCATGAGTTAAAGACACCGCTGACATCCATGAAAGTGCTGGCAGATTCCCTGCTTGCCCAGGAAAATGTGCCGATTGAGCTGTATCAGGAATTTATGGGAGATATCGCAAAGGAGATTGATCGGGAAAATGACATTATCAGTGATCTTCTGACGCTGGTCAAGATGGACAAGACAGTACAGGGACTGAATATCAGACAGATCAATATCAATGAGCTTCTGGAGGCAATCTTAAAACGATTGAAGCCGATTGCCGATAAGAAAAAAATCGAGGTGGTACTGGAAAGCTTCCGACCCGTTTCTGCGGAGATCGATGAGATGAAGCTGACACTCGCCATTTCCAATCTGGTAGAGAATGCGATCAAATATAACCGGGACGAAGGATGGGTAAGAGTTTCCCTGAATGCGGATCACAAGTACTTTTATGTGAAGGTGATGGACTCCGGCATTGGAATTCCGGAAGAGGATCAGGCACATATTTTTGAGCGGTTTTACCGGGTGGACAAGTCTCATTCGAGAGAAATCGGAGGAACAGGTCTGGGACTTGCCATTGCCCGTAATGCAGTGATCATGCACAGAGGATCGATCAAAGTTTACAGCAGTAAGGGAGAGGGAACCACGTTTACCGTCCGGATTCCTCTGACCTATGCAGCATAAGGGGGAGCAGATGAAAAAAGTCAGAAAAATTCTCCTCATCTTTCTGGGAATCTGTCTTGCGTGCACGACAGTTTCCTGTGCCAAACGTACGGAGGTAAAAAAAGGAGATTCTTATATTTATTGTTTAAACAGTGACAGGACCGGGCTTCAGAAAGTGTCCTATGAGAGCAAAGAAAAGGATCCGCTCAAGGCGGCAAAAGCAATGATAAAAGAGTTGAAAAAGCCGTCTGAGGAGATTGAGTATACGCCGCCGATTCCGAAGGATGTGAAAGTGAAGCGTTATGAACTGGAGGGAGGAATCCTGTATCTGGATTTTAATGCAAAATATAAACAAATGGATACCGTGGAAGAGACTCTGGTGAGAGCGGCTCTGGTAAAATCTTTAGTCAGGATCGAGGGAATCAACAGTGTCTGGATCAAAGTGGAAGGCGCGGATCTGACTGACAGCTCGGGACAGGTACTCGGATATCTCAATGAAGATGATTTTGTGCAAAGCGAGGGCGCTTCGCCGAGTTCGTATCAGACAGGGACGCTCACTTTATATTTTTCCAATGAAGCAGGAGATGCTTTGGTGGAGCAGACAATGGAAGTCCGCTATAACAGCAATATTTCCAGGGAGAAGCTGATCGTGGAAAAGCTGATGAAAGGCCCGGAGACGTCGGCCGCAAAAGCAACGATCAATCCGGATACCAACCTGCTGAGTGTGACAACAAAGGATGGAATCTGTTATGTGAATTTTGATAAGACCTTTTTAAAAGGTGCCTATGATGTCAAACCGCAGGTGACGATTTATTCTTTGGTCAATTCACTGACACAGGGAACCGGAGTCAGGAAAGTGCAGATATCCATTAACGGCGAAAACGATGTCAAATATATGCAGACTGTAGATTTGAGTCAGCCATTGGAGGCTGACCTGGGATGGAATGAGGAGAAGAAGTAGTTTTGAGAAAACGACCGCTTTGTACGGCGGCAGTGGCAGTTCTGATTCTGCTGGCAGCAGTGAACATCTGGTTTGAATCCGCGATTTCAAATCCGTGTACACTGCGCCGGATCATCCCGGATGCTTCACAGGTGACTGTGACAGGGCAGGTGAAGCGGTGGGAGGAAAAGCCTGATTACAGGATATTTTATCTGAGAGACTGCCAGGTGCTGCAAAAAGAGAATAATACCAATTCTGACAGGCAATCTGTCAACAAGCAATTCAAAGAACAAGTCAAAGCAAAGGTGCTGCAAGAGCCGGAGCTTCTAATTTATATCGAACAGGATCAAAAAGAAACTCAAACAATCAAACTTGGAAATCAAATACAGATTCAGGGGGAACTTTCGTATTTTAAAGAGGCGAGAAATCCCGGGAATTTTGATCAGAAATTTTATTATGAAAAACAGGGACTTCACGCAAGTATATGGGTGAAAAACTGCCGGATCACAGATCAGGAAACGTGGAAATTCCGGGAATGGCTGGCAAAATTAAGAAGAAACTGGAAGAGACTTTTAGTCAGTCAGATGGGAGCACGTCACGGAAACAGCATGAGCGCGATCTTACTGGGAGAGAAAAGTGAACTGGATGCCCAGATGAAAGCATTGTATCAGAAAAGTGGGATCGGCCATATTCTGGCGATATCAGGTGTCTGTTTTCTATGTTGGGTATTTCTAATAGGTGAAAGAATGGCTTAAAATGGGCGTTTGTGAGCATTGAGTTTAGAAAAAATACATATTTTAATTGTGTTTTTATGCATTGTTTTGCACCTGAGAGTGATTTGCAAAACTGATGGGGTAAGTGATAATAAAACTTTTTAATGAAACTAAATACAATTTCGCAGAAGATGTGCAATATTTGGCGAAAACATATTATTTTACGAAAGGGATATGTATGGAAAAAAAGATTGTGGCAATTCGATATTATAATGTATGGTTTTATTTGCATGTCGATTCAGAACAGGATATGGCGAAAATTTCATATTTGACAGATAGAATTAATGCTGGAGAACAGGTGGTAATGAAAGATATTTATCAGTGGTGTCAAGGACATGGAATAAAATATAATTCCAAATTTGTATATAGAAAAGATTTTCCGCTGAAAGCGAATATATGGAACTTCTATTCTTATCAGAAGGCACGCAGACAATGGAATAGATAATATACTTTATAAAATAAACCAAAAAGCATCCAGTACTGATGCTTTTTGGTTTATGAAGCTAACCGTTAAATTCTTGCTGAAGAATTAAAGCTCGTTTAATTTGAGATTTTACACTAGTGGATAGTGCATTATACTCTGATTGCTGTTCTAAAGTGAAAATATAAAAAGGATCGGGAACTTGATTAAAAGGTACTATTCTATTGGCACGCTTACAACGAGATATGACATCTTTTGCGGAACGTTGAGAATAATTTTTGACTTCTATTAACCAGCTTTCAAAATTAACATTGCTATATTTTGAGGTTTGTTGAGAAATGTATGTTAATAATGCGTTTGCTACGTATTCAGCTAATTTAACAGGCACAGCATTTCCGATCATTTGTTCTGTATCAGTTTTATTTCCTTCCCATTTAAAGGAAGCTGGAAAAGTTTGAAATAAGGCACGCTCGTAAGTGGTCAAAGCATGAAGAGAATCATTTAATGGGCAGGCATCATTTGGATGTCCGGGATAACCCTTTGGAACGGGGCGATTCACCCCTCTCATAGTTGGTGCTGGTTCATCAATTGAAAAAATTGCTCTTCGGCTATAATTACGAGGATGTCGGTAATAGTATTCGAAACCTAATGTATCCCCATAATAGTCACGTACTGTCATAGGTTTGCTACTAAGATTAGATTTGATAATTTCTGACAGTATATTATCAGTAGCATTTAAAATTCCAATACAGAAGAAACGCTTTCGTTTTTGGGGAACTCCACATAGGCTTGCATCTAATACTACTTCAGTTAGACCGTAATTGGCTTTTTTAAAAAGCTCACGAGCAGTAGCATAGGCATTGCTTTTTTGAGCTCTGTCTACATTTTCCATTACAAAGTATTGTGGGCTAATAGTACAAACAATTTTAGCAAAAGAAGTAGTTAAAGAAGCACGATTAGCTTCTATGCGTTTTCCAGCATAAGAAAAATCTTGACAAGGTGGTCCACCTATGATTAGGTCAGGATTTAAAGATTTAATAAGTTTAATTGCGTTCTTGGTATCTGATAAGTCTGTCCTGTAAACAGGATGATTAAAATTTAATTCATAACATTTTGCAGCGACTTCCCAATTTTCAAATGCTGCACGTATATCAATTCCGGCATTTTGAAATCCTAAAGAAAGTCCTCCGCATCCAGAAAATAAGTCAACAGCTTTAAGCATATGTATCTACCTCTATCCAAAGATTAAATTTCGTGATATAATTATTGCATCACGAGAAAAATTCTATGTGTTATTATAAATGAATTATGAGAAGACGTCAATAAGTTGACGTCATTTTGAGGTGGATTATGGCAAGTGGATTATTTGGAATAGAGCATTCTAATAGGAGTGCAGATGATCATTGGGGAAAAAATTGTTTTAATTCGAGTTTTCCGGCAGCAACAGCTAATTATATGATGGAAAATAATATACCAGCTATTTACATTTCCTTAGAAGAAGTTGATGGAAAATTAAAAGTGGTTGCAACGGAAATTCCTATTGAGGAAGTGTTTAATTGTAAAGGATTACATGCGAATGAATTATACTTTTCCTTTGAGAGTATATTTGAACCTTATCAGCAATATTCTTTCGATACAATAGACGGAATTGATTTAGTAGTTAAAGATTTAAAGGGGAACTATTTATCGCCATTAGAAGTAAAATTAACTGTTTTACCAGATAATACAACATATAAGAAGAGTGAAGATAAATGGGGTTCAGAAATGGTCGTTCGTTCTGCGACCACATCATATTGTGCATTAGGAATGTATGATGCTGTAAAAGATAAAGCACTCGAAGTTAGAGAAATTTTTGAAAATGCGTGTGCATCGATTCAGGGATGGGATAATGATTATGAAATGACTCATAAGATTCCTTTGTTAAGTGAAAGTATAGATGAATTTCAGAGACAATTCTATAAGTTTCAGAAGCCTTTGTTAATGCAAACTTTATGGAAGACACAAGGGAAATCCCCATTATTAGCAGAAAATGCTTTTGACATTGTGATATGGAGTGATTATGCCTTTTCAAGGTTATTTATAGATAGCTCATATGTAGTTACAAATACAATGAGCAGACCGATGAGAGCTACGGCACGGCTTGCAAGATGTTTATGGGAACTTAGCAAATCGGGCAAAATTAGAGTCGTAGATATTTATAGACAGATGGCTTTTGGAAATCAAACAGATAAAGAGTTTTCTATTCCGGGGAATAAATGGCGCAACTATGTTGAAGCAACCAGAACTGCTCATCCTATTTTAAAGAAAGATATGGTAAATAAAATAATTGAGAATGGATACATAGAAAAATTGAGCCCTGAAAGAAGATTTGATCAGACTTTATATTTTACAGTTAGAAATCAAGTTTAAAGATGCGAGAAAAGGAAGATGCTAAATGAACGATAAATTACAAAAACAAGAAACAGAAGAAGAATTGATGGAAAGATTTGATAAAGAAATGCGAGCAGCATTACTAGAAGAAGCTAATCGGCTTCGAAAAGAAAAAGGATATCCCCTTATAACAGAAGAAGATGTATCGGATATAGATACATTAAGTAGACTGAAAGAATATGAAAAAAATGAGTAAAATGAACAATGCCATCGGGTTTCCGGTGGCATTGTTTATTAAAGACTCTTAAGATATTCTCTGAGTATAGCATATTTGCGTGTATGGTTGATAAAGGTTTCACGATACATTTGTTCACGCTCTTGTTGTTTTTCTTTTTCCGTTCTAGTGTCTCGATAGCCAAATTCTGCAAATACGTCTTCGACATCTTTGTAATATTTTTTTCGTTCTTCTTCAGGAAGGCTCTGTATAGACTCGGTTTCTGCAATTGCTTCACGGAGTTTCTGAACCTCTTTTTGGTGATCTTCTTCAGTAAAACCGCAAAAAGTCATTTCATAGATAATTACGGCTAGCAGTTTATCAGCACCAAATGAATTAATATTTGGGACAAATAATTCATAGCCTAATATTTCATTCCACGGCGAGAATTCAAAAGCGTAACTAGAAGGTAACGTAGTTGTTTCTAAAATTTGCTCAATATCGTTTAAGTCGAGTGACTGTATATTTTTCAGCGTACTGAGCATGGAATCGGATAAAAGGCTTTCATCTATTTCGTTTTTGGAAAATAGCAAAGCATCAGGTGTTTCTTTTCCATCATTGAGGAATGAGACACCAAATACAACGTGATCGGTATTTACAGGTTCAATTGAGCGTATTCTTTGAATATATAACGAATGAGCCTTTTTTACGCTAAGCCTATCAGATTCGTCTACTGATGCAATTTCCATGATTGTAGAAGTTACATTTTCAATATTACAAGAGTCTAATAAATCTTTGACAATCATTCCGCATCCTCCTCAATAATGCCATAATCAATAAGAATATTTTTATCCGCATTTGCTGGCATGACAATACCTAACATCTCATAATCATAGCGTTTAACGCGACGGATATTTGTATTGATGGGTTCTGGTGCATAAGCGGTTGCTTTATAATTGAGGTATTCTTCACTTTCTTGTAAATCATCAATAACGGCATGAATTAGAGAGTCAGTTACAGAAAATATATCTTTTCCATTTTCTATGGCAACCAATTCATGTTGCTTTACATGCTGATCCAAATCTCCAAGTGACCGATATAATTTATACTTTTTCATTTGTTTGATATCCTTTCTGTTTTCAGTTATTTAGATATTTCTTCTGCGGTATATTCTAATCCGTAAAATGTAAAAAGATCTAAAATTGTCCTATAGGTAGCTTTTTTTCCAGCTAATTTTTGATAGTGGGCAGAGTGGTATTTACCGTTTTTTATTAAGACTCCCATCTGATTATTGATGGAGTTATATTCATGACGAACCGCTTTCTGCATTTTTTCATAATTGGTTAATTTTTCGACTTGTTCTTGTAGTATAGTTTCCACAATATATCACCTCTCGATCTTACGGAAAAATTTACTATCAGGTGTAAATGGAATGTTAAAATTATATCCAAGTTTATTCATTTCTTGGAGCTTTATCAGCATTAGATTAATATCAGAACCTAATGCAGCGGAAATTTGAACAACATCGTATCCTTGCTTGGCTAGTTCATATACTTTGTCATTATCTAATAAAAGATGTGAACCGAAAGCATTTGCTTCGTATTCAGTGGTATCTTTCATATTGAAAAGGACAAATTCCCGTAGTCCATCCGTTTTGGCAAGGTTACGGTGTCTTATATCATGTCCGATTTCGTGGGCAGCAACCATTTGTAGTAGATAGGATTCCATTCGAGGATTTAGAAATATCATTCTGTGATTCCATCGAAAGGTGTACATACCTAATAAGTTTGTAAATGCTGGTTCATAGTATATTTTAATACCTATATTTTCTGCGATTTTTAATGCATCTCTAGTACCACATTGGCGGACAAGATTATTTGCTTGTTTAAAAATTTGATAAGAATCCAATAGAGATACACCTCCTAACATATATCGCAATATATTGTTCTCAATTATTTTTTGCGGTACTTTTTAGGCGTGTATTTTTTATTATCTTCTTTACAATCGAAGTACGCTTTTTGCAATGCGATCATAACAGCATCTTTATCAGAATCGGATAACTCGCCACCTGCAAACATTCCAGATAACTCTGCCACGAGTTTTTCTGCTTGAAGTTTTCCACGGTTGCCATATTTATCACTTGCTTGAGAGACAAATTCTTCATCTTCAGTTAACAGATAACTTGTTTCTGTATCAAGAACTTGGGCGAGCCGTGAGTAGAGCTCTCTTTTTCTAGGATAACGTCCTTCTTGCTCATAGCCTATATATGTTCTCCTAGATACATTAACTGCAGAAGCTACTTCTTCTTGTGTAAATCCTTTTTCTAAGCGAAGCTGCCTTAGTTTTTCCCCGAATTTCATGAAGACCTCCTTTGTGAGATTAAAAATTTTTCTGCTATTGACAAGCGGAAAGTAGTTTCATATAATCAAGATGTGAAATTTACTTGCACATATATTACAACAAGTTGCACATAAATGTCAATAGGATGAAACAAAAAAGGTTTAGATATATGATTGATGATAATGCAAATTTCTTTGTGTGCAAATCTGTAAGTTTGGTTGCTATTATTATGTAGAAGAGTATGGTAAAATGGTTATAGAGAATTCAAAGACTTGGCGTGGTGGCTGAGATTCTGAACGGAATCGCAGGAGGGAAATCATGGTAGATACGTTTGAAAAGTTTATGGAAAAAGAATATTATAATGAGATATTTGACGCACTTAAGTCTTACATTCTGAAGAATAGAGCTAGATTGGAATTGGAAACTAATCGGGTACCGAATCCGCAATATACAGAGTTAGATGATTTTAAGATATCGAATATTCTATTTTCTAATACACCGGGTTATGAAATAGAGTTTGACATGATTGTAATTGCAGATATAGAAATTCAAGGATGGGGTAGATACGACAGAGAATCAGATAATGTGGAAGTTTGGTGTAGAATTTCATGTACAGGATTATTGCATGATGGATTAAAAAATTTTTCGATTAATGGCATAGAGCCTTATTGTAAAAGAAAATTTGAATCGGAGAATCGTTTGTCAAAACATCTTGTGCCATATGTATACGCAAAGGATTTAGATAAAGAGGCTGAGAAATTTCTAAAAAAATATTATCCGAGAGCATTAGAAAGCCCAATGCGTATTCCCGTAAAAGAAGTTGTGGAAAATATGGGATTGAATTTAAAAATCCTTCATATTACCAAAAATTGTAATGTGTTTGGTAGAATATTTTTTTCAGATACAGAAACGGTAGTATATGATGAAGAAACGGAGGAATACAAAGAAGTAACTGTAGAGGCAGGGACAATGTTAGTTGATCCTAAAGTGTTTTTTATGAGAAATATCGGATGTGTAAATAACACGATTATACATGAATGTGTACATTGGGATCGACATTCAAAATTCTTTGAGTTACAGAAGCTCTTTAATAAGAATTTGAATTCTATTAGTTGTCATGTTGTGGAAGGAGAACGACCAGAGGAGAAAAGAAACGCATTACAGTGGATGGAGTGGCAAGCGAATGCGTTAGCACCTAAAATATTAATGCCAGCTGAAATGACCAAAAGGAAAATAGAAGAGCTTCTTATCCGATATCATGTAGAGTTTAGCAGACTGAATGAAGCGGATATTATGCAAATGGTGTTGACAGAGCTGTCGGACTTTTTTGGTGTGTCGTTGCAAGCTGCAAAATTAAGAGCTGTTGATTTAGGATACAATCAGGCAATTGGAATATTGCAATATGTGGATGGACGATATCTTCCAAGTTATACTTTTAAGCAAGGATCATTAAAGAAAAATCAGACATTTGTTCTAGGAATTGCGGATGCGGTATATGAGTATGCCAGAAATTTAAAATTAAGAGAACTAGTAAATCAGAATCATTTTCTATATATCGATGCATTGTTTTGCATGAATGATTCCAAATATATAGAAGAAAATGAGGACGGAAAGCTGTGCCTGACTTCTTATGCAAGAAGCCATGTAGATGAATGCTGTTTGGTATTTGAGCAAATCAGTCGTGCAAATAATCGCTATGGAATTTCGTATTATCGTGAGTGTTACTTATGTAGAGACATTTTATCAGATTCATTTACGGAAACGAAATATGTGGAGACACCGGACAATCAAACAAAAGAAGAAAAGGCAGCAGAAAGTAAAAAATTATTAAAAGAGGCGGTAAAAATAGCGAAAATTCAACAAGAGTTACCGGGTGGTTTTGGAGCTACTTTAAAATATCACATGAAGCGTTTGAAGGTTACGGTGGAAAAGTTAGAAGAATTATCTTTAGTTGGGTATAAGACAATTCAAACAATGAGAAACAACGAAGCCGTGAATAAGTCTTTAAGAAATGTAGTTGCAATTTGCATTGGATTACATCTACATCCGTTATTAAGCGAAGATTTAATTAGGAAATCTGGAAATGCTTTTAAGTCAACGGAAGAAGATTTTGTGTTGCAGTTTTTAGTTCATAATCATTATAAAGCTTCTATTTATGAATGTAATGAACTTTTAACAGAGTATGATTTTCCAGAACTGGGAACAGGAGCTCAAGAATAAAGAAGTGTAAAAGAAATGGAGGGAAAAGAAGTGTGAGTATATTTCAGAAATTATTCAAAAATAAAAATGCAGTAAAGAAAGACAAGGCAATTGTATTTGTGGACTATGAGCATTGGTATTATTCAATTCAAAAAAATTTTGGATTGAAGCCGGAACCAGTTTCATGGAGAAGAAAATTAGAAGAGCAATACGATTTGGAAGATGTGATGGTATTTGCGGATTTTGGTCATAAAGGAATCGATGGAGAATTAACAAAGCTGAGGAATATGACGAATACAATCATTGAGACACAGCAAACATTTAGTCGATATAAAAAAGATATGACGGATTTTATTATGTTAGATTACATATATCAGACTGCATATACCAAGCCAGATATTACGACTTTTATCATTTTTACAGGAGATGGACATTTTCAGTCAGTTACAAAATATTTGATACAAAAGTTGAATAAAAAAGTAATTATTTATGGGGTGAGAGATTCTGTCAGTAAACAATTGCGGACAGTCGCATCAGAATGTTATATGTTACCAACAGATGCGGAAACCTTGCGTGGTTACTATGAAATGATTGTATCAAATTTAGCATATGTATCGGAAAAATCAAATATTATACCAACTTTTAATGGAACAGTATCAGCAGTAGCAAGACATAATGAAGTGCCAGAAGAATTGATTCATGCAGCATTGCAAGAAATGTTAGATAAAGGTCTTATATATCAGCGATTGCAGAGAGTTGCCTTTAATAAAGAAGTTAAAGTAGTAGCAGCAAATTGGGAAGAACTAGCGAAGCAAGGACTTTGGAGTTTTAATTAAAAAATTTTTTGTAAGAATCGGAAGAAAAATTTCCGGTTCTTTTTTTGCGTAAAAATAAGGGTTTCGTTAAAAAGTACATTCTATTTCAAATCTAAACGACAAATTACAGAGAAAAATCGGAAGTTTAGTTTCCGGGGCAAAAATCTATTTTTGCAATATCATACAGCCATAAGGTTGATCAACCCCAATAAAAAGCAAACAGAAAGGATAAAAGAAGATGAGTAAAAAGATTGCATATATCATTCATCCATTTAGGGATGACAAGGAGAATAACGAAAAAAATATGAAGTTTATTGCAGCCGTAGCTGTTCGTTCCGGCACAGTTCCGATTGCAACTGCTTTGTATTTTCCACATTTTTTAAACGAAGAAGATGAAGCTGAGAGATTGGAAGGCATTGATTGTGGATTAACACTTATGGAGTGCTGTGATGAGGTGTGGCTGTTCGGTTTTAATATTTCTGAAGGAATGAAAATGGAACTGGACTGTGCAAGGGAATTGAAACTTCCGGTTCGTCTCTACGATATGCATATGAACCGTATCAATCTCAGGACCCTTAAAGCAGATAAGAGAGTGACACCAGAATACAGGGATGCCATTCATCGTTTAAAACTTGTACGGTAGGTACTGAAAATGTTAGGGCAGGTAAATGCTTGTTACTTTCTGAAACCGGGTGACCGCTTGAGGGTCATCCGGGCAAAAAGAAAACGGAAGGTAACGGTAGTGAAAGAGTATCCGTATCACATTCTTGTGGATGTTGGGATGTATAAGGAAAGTATCAACAAAATTGATGTGCTGACAGAAGATGTCAGGCTCATCCATCGATAGAAAGGATAACGATCATGAATAAAGGATTATTGCAAATTGCAGAAGGTTTTGCAATGGTAGCAGAAGGTTATAGAAAAATGGCATCTGAAGGGATGGAAATTCCAAAAGATGTTCAGACAGAGGAAAAGCCGGAAAAATCAAGTACACCGGAGAAAAAGATTTCTATTACAGAGGTCAGAGCTGTTATGGCAGAAAAGTCCCGTGCAGGAAAAACGCAGGAAATCAAACAGTTATTGAAAGAGTTCGGTGCGGATAAGTTATCTTCAGTACCGGAAGAACAGTATGAAGAACTGATGAAAAGGGCGGAGGTGCTGTAATGGGGAAACATGCAAAATACTCGCCATCCAGCGGGTATCGGTATATGAATTGTCCTCCAGCTCTTTTGCTGGAGGAACAGTTCCCGGATGAAGAAAGTCCTTATGCTGCTGAAGGTACAGCAGGGCATAAGCTGGCGGAGCATCTGATAAAGAAGCATTTGAAGATTCGAAGCAGAAGACCAACTTCCGATTACTACAGCGATGAACTTTTGGAAGCTGTAGATGAATATGTTCAGTATGTGATTGAACAGATAGAAGAAGCAAAGCATATCTGTTCTGATCCGGTATTTTCCGTGGAACAGAAAGTAGATTTGAGCTTTCATGTAAAGGATTGTTTTGGTACGGCAGATATGGTGATTGTCACGGATAAAAAGGTTCATATTATCGATTTGAAACTGGGAAAGGGCGTACAGGTGGATGCTGAAAAAAATACACAGTTGATGATTTATGGTTTGGGGATGTTGGATATAGCGGAGATGCTTTTTGATATTGAAACCGTAGAACTTACCATCGTTCAGCCGAGAATCAGCCATTTTTCCACATGGGAAATCTCAGCAGAAGAACTGCATCAATGGGCAGAACAGGAATTTGAACCGAAAGCGAAAATGGCGTTGGACGGAGAAGGAGAATACAAAGCTGGGGAGTGGTGTCGTTTTTGCAAGGCGAGGTTTCAATGCAGGGCAAGGGCAGAAGAGTATCTTCATTTGGCACAGATGGAATTTTCACAGCCAGCGTTACTATCGGATGAAGAAATTGCAGAAGTGCTGTCAAAAGCGGATGCACTAAAGAAGTGGGCAGAAGAAATATACACTTATGCACAGAACGAAGCAATCACGAATCGAAAAGAATGGCCGGGATTCAAACTTGTGCTTGGAAGAAGCAACCGGAAATATACCGATGAAGAGGAAGTGGCGGAAGCTGCAAAGACAGCGGGCTATACCGATATTTACCGGACGAGTCTTATCAGTATTACGGAAATGGAAAAGCTGATGGGAAAAAAGAAATTTAATGAAATCTTGGGCAGTTATGTGTACAAACCGGATGGGAAAGTCACATTGGTACCGGATTCAGATAAAAGAGAAGCAATTTATATTTCAACCGCAGAAGCGGATTTTAGTCAGGAGGATTAATGATTATGAGTATGAGAGTAAACAACACGAAAGTTATTATTTCAGCGAGAGCATCCTATCTTCACGCATTTGAGCCAGATTCCATCAATGGATCTGATCCAAAGTATTCCGTCAGTCTGATTATCGATAAAAAAGACACGGATTTGATTGCAAAGATCAAGAAAGCGGTTGAACAGGCAAAAGAAGACGGAAAATCAAAATGGGGAGGTAAAATCCCCGCAAATCTGAAATTACCACTTCGTGACGGAGATTTGGACAGGCCGGAAGATGAAGCCTATGCAGGAGCCTATTTTATCAATGCGAATAGCAAACAGGCACCACAGGTAGTGGATAGAAATGTACAGCCGATTTTGGATCAGAGTGAGTTGTATTCAGGATGTTATATCCGTGCTTCCGTTACTTTTTACGCATATAACAGTAACGGAAATAAAGGAATTGCGGCAGGACTCGGAAATATTCAGAAAGTTCGTGATGGAGAGCCTCTTGGTTCCAGAATGAATGCAAAGGATGAATTCGATGCAGTAGATGGTGAGGATGATTTTCTGGCTTAAGAATAAACGGGGGCGGATTTCCGTCCCCTACATAAAAGGAGACGTAAGGATGGAAATATGGAAAGACATAAAAGGGCAGGAAGGCCGGTATCAGATCAGCAGTACAGGGAGGCTTAGAAGAATGCCAAGATATGTAAAAGGAAAGAATGGTTCGCTGCGGAGACTGCCAATGCAGATGCTGGAGCTTACCTATGATGAGGTAAAGAAAATCAAAAGGAAGTTGGAAGAAGGAGAGCATGTACTGAAGATTGCGGAGGAATTTAACATTTCAAGAAAAGTAGTAAGCAAAATTAAAAGCGGGAGGTCTTATGCATGGGTAGAACATTAGCGATAGATATTGAAACATATTCGGATGTAGATTTGATTTCCTGCGGTGTATATAAGTACAGCAGTTCTCCTCATTTTGAAATTTTGCTGATTGCATATTCCGTAGATGATGAGGAAACGGTCTGCATTGACGTGGCGAACGGAGAAGAACCTCCGAAGGAGTTTATGGAGATGTTACTTGATGATACCGTGACAAAAACAGCGTTTAATGCAAATTTTGAGAGAATCTGCTTTTCAAATTATTATCAGCATTCATTCAGACCAGAAGCGTGGAGATGTACGGCGGTACAGGCGGCCATGTTAGCCCTGCCTCTTTCATTGGAAGGAGTAGGTGCGGTTCTCGGATTGGACAAGCAGAAAATGACGGAAGGAAAAGAATTGATTAAATATTTTTGTAGCCCGTGTAAAGCCACAAAATCAAATGGAGGAAGAACAAGAAATCTGCCGAAAGATGCACCGGAAAAATGGAGACAGTTTAAAACATATTGTATTCGGGATGTTGATGTGGAAAAACAGATACGGCAGAGACTGGCTAAATTTCCTATTCCGAAAAGGGAGCAGGAAATTTACTGTCTGGATCAGAGAATCAATGACCGTGGAATTATGGTGGATCGTAATCTTGTGAATCATGCGGTTGCTTGCGATCTTTTATATAAAGAAACCGCAACAGCGAGAGCCTATGAATTAACGGGACTGGAGAATCCGAACAGCGTGTCACAGTTGAAATTTTGGCTTAAGGAAAAAGGTCTGGAGGTAGATTCTCTCGCAAAAGATACAGTAAAAGATTTGTCAATGAAAGCAGAGGGAGATGTGCAGGAAGTGTTAAAACTTAGGCTGGCAACATCTAAGACTTCCGTAAAAAAATATGAAGCGATTGACCGTTCTGTGTGCGCAGAAAATCGTGTTCATGGACTGTTACAGTTTTATGGGGCAAACCGGACAGGCAGATGGGCAGGAAGATTGGTGCAGATTCATAATCTTCCGCAGAATCATCTGCCGGATTTGGAACTGGCGAGAGCGTTGGTATCAGAAGGAAGATATGAAGAAGTAGAACTTTTTTATGAAAGCACTCCAAATGTACTGTCGGAACTAATCAGGACTGCTTTTGTGGCAAAGCCGGGATGCAGATTTATTATCAGCGACTATTCTGCGATTGAAGCCAGAGTACTGGCATGGCTTGCAGGAGAGGAATGGAGATTACAGGTATTTGAAACACATGGAAAAATATACGAGGCTTCTGCATCAGCAATGTTTCATGTACCGATAGAAGAAATTACAAAAACCTCACCACTCAGACAGAAAGGAAAAATCAGCGAACTTGCATTGGGATATGGGGGTGCAGTTGGAGCATTGACATCGATGGGGGCTTTAAAAATGGGACTGACGGAAGAAGAACTTCCGGGACTTGTGAGTACATGGAGAAGTGCGAATCCTCATATTACAGCATTTTGGTGGGCGGTTGATGAGGCTGCGATAACGGCAGTACGGGATAAAAAACCATCCAAAGTAGGAAGGGTATCATTTGAATATAAAAGCGGGATTTTATTTGTCACGCTTCCGTCAGGAAGAAAACTTTCTTATGTGAAGCCACGGATGATGCTGAATAAATTCGGCAGGGAAGGACTGACATATGAGGGAATCGGGGAATCCAAGAAATGGATGCGTTTGGAAACATATGGTCCAAAACTAGTCGAAAATATTGTACAGGCAGCAAGCAGGGATATTTTAGCGGAAGCGATGCTTCGCTTGGAAAAGGAGGGATTTGACATTGTATGTCATGTTCATGATGAGGTGGTTTTAGAAGTGCCTGATGGGAAATCTTCCGTGGAAGAAGTGAATGAAATCATGGCAGTCAATCCAGTATGGACAGAAGGACTTCCATTAAAAGCAGCAGGATTTGAAAGTCCATTTTATAAAAAGGATTAGGAGGAGATGCAGAATGAAGATTGCGGTGTCTACGGGAAACTCCCGTATGGATAAAAAATGGAATCTGACAGAAATGGAACTTGAGGATTTTAGAGAACGGATTTCCAAGACACAACGTACTGCGGAAACAATGGAACAGTATCGGAAAATGAAGAAGTCGCAACAGGACGATATTAAAGATGTCGGCGGTTTTGTGCTTGGAAGATTAAAAGGCGGGAGAAGAAAGAAGGATTGTGTAATCTCCAGATCCGCTTTGACGTTAGATATGGATTATGCAGTTGCAGATATTGGGGATCAGTTGGAATTGTTTTTTTCATTTCAATGCTATCTGTATTCCACCCATAAACATACATCGGAAAAACCAAGACTTCGTTTGATTATTCCATTGTCCCACGAAGTATCGCCGGATGAATATATGGCTGTCAGCCGGAAGGTGGCTGAACAAATTGGAATGGAGCTGTTTGATGATACAACGTATGAACCAAGCCGATTGATGTATTGGCCATCCACATCTTCCGATGGAGAGTTTATCTTTCGGGAAATTAAGGGTGAGCTTTTGAAACCAGAAGATGTATTGGCTTTATATACAGATTGGAAAGATGCCAGTTCATGGCCGGTATCTAACCGTCAAAGGATAATTGTGCAGAAAAGTCTCAAAAAACAAGAGAATCCATTGGAAAAGAGAGGCATTATTGGGGCATTCAACCGGACATTTACTATTCAACAAGCAATTGATACTTTTATTTCAGATGTATATCAGCCGAGCGAGATGGCAGGAAGATATGATTACATTCCAGCGGATTCTTCTGCGGGAGTGGTGATTTATGATGATGTGTTTGCGTATAGCCATCATGCTACTGATCCGGCATGCGGAAAACTTATGAATGCGTTTGATGTAGTAAGGATTCATAAGTTTGGAAATTTAGATGCAAAAGTGACGGAAGAAATAGAAACTACAAAACTTCCTTCTTTTAAGGCTATGCAGGATTTTGCATCAGAAAATGAAGCGGTACGCCAGACTTTATCTAAAGAACGGGAAGAATCAGCACGGTTAGATTTTGCGGAAGAAGATTGGAAGATGCAGTTGGAGTATAACCGACAGGGAATTGTAGTGAATAATCTGAGAAATTTGTTGTTAATTTTAAATAATGACGAAAAGTTGAAATCAATTGTATTTAATCAGTTATCGGATGGAATGGAAATTAAAGGGGAAGTTCCGTGGAATCATCCGTCAAAATTTTGGAGAGATGCGGATGATGCACAGTTAATTTCCTATATTGATTTGAATTATGGAAACTTTTCTGCAAGAAATTATGACATTGCGGTTTCAAAAGTAACTGATGATCGTTCCTATCATCCCATTAAAGAATTTTTAGCGGCTTTGCCGGAGTGGGATGAAATTCCGAGAGTGGATACTTTATTGGTGGATTTTCTTGGAGCAGCCGACAATGCCTATGTTCGTGCGGTTACAAGGAAAACATTGGTGGCGGCGATAGCAAGGGTAATGAATCCGGGATGTAAGTTTGACACGATGCTCGTGTTGTCCGGACCGCAAGGGAAAGGAAAATCCACGTTGATTGCAAAACTTTGTGGAGAGTGGTTCAACGATTCCCTTCTTCTTTCAGACACAAAGGACAAGACTGCAGCAGAGAAACTACAGGGATATTGGATTTTGGAAATTGGGGAACTCGCAGGATTAAAGAAAACGGACATTGAAACGCTGAGAGGATTTTTGTCAAGACAAAACGATATTTACCGTGCCGCTTTTGGGCGCAGGGCAACTCCCCATCCAAGACAATGTGTGTTTATCGGGACAACGAATGCGGACACTTATCTTAGGGATATTACGGGCAACCGAAGATTTTGGCCGGTAAAAACACCGGGAGGAACTGGAAGGGGTTCTTGGGAGATTACTAAAGATGAAGTGGAACAGATCTGGGCAGAAGCGTTGCACTACTACAAAGATGGAGAAACCATTCATCTTCCGAAAGAGCTGGAACCAATCGCAGTCCATGAACAGAAAGAAGCGATGGAACAGGATGAGCGAGAAGGAACGATCCGTGATTATTTGGATATGCTTCTGCCGGAAGGTTGGGATTCCATGACTTTGTATGAGCGCCGGAATTTTATCAATGGTTCGGAATTTGAAGGAAGCCATAAGGTGGGAGTGAATCGGAGAACCCGTGTCTGTAATATGGAAATTTGGTGTGAGTGTTTTGGAAAAGAACGCGGCAATTTGAAACGTCAGGATGCGAATGAGATTGCTGCGATTATGAGTAATATCGAGGGGTGGAAACGCCCGGAAGGAAAGATGCGTTTTTCTATTTACGGAGTCGTGAAGGGCTATGTCCGTGAGGAAGAATAACGGCAATTTATCGGAAACAATCGGCAATATGTAGCCCTTTACGGAAGTTGCCATTGCCGATGAGGTATCCGAAAAAAGAGGGTAATGGAAACATAAAAAATCTTAGAGTTTATGAGGAAAACAGACAGAAGTTTCCTATGTTGCCGATAGTATCTTAAATAATAAAAATTATAGAATATCGCTTTGTATGTGCGTGTAAAATGCGTGTTGCGTCATATACGCGCGAAATAGGGATATTCGGAAACGGAGTAAAAATGGTATCAGAAAAAAGTATAGAACAGAAGTTAAGAATGGAGACAAAAAAGATGGGAGGCTGGGCGGTAAAGTTCAGCTCTCCCGGTTTGGATGGGATGCCCGACCGCTTGGTATTGTTCCCCGGTGGAAAGTTGGGATTTGTGGAACTGAAAGCACCGGGAAAAAAGATGAGACCACTTCAGGAAAAGAGAAAGCGGACATTGGAAGAACTTGGTTTTTTGGTATTCTGCGTGGATAGTAAGGAAATGATTGGAGGAGTGCTGCATGAAATACGAACCTTATGAATATCAATCGTATGCTTCAAGGTTTATTTTAGAACATCCTTATTGTGGATTGATTTTAGATATGGGACTTGGAAAGACAGTAATCACGCTTACGGCATTATTTGCATTGGCATTGGATTATTTTACGGCGGGGAAAATTCTTGTCATAGCACCTAAAAGGGTAGCGGAAGATACTTGGCCGAAAGAACTGAAAAAATGGGAACATCTTATAGGGATGAAAGCAAGTCTGGTAGTGGGAACAAAAAAGCAGAGAGAGCAGGCATTGGCAGAAGCAGCTGATGTTTATATTATCAACAGGGAAAATGTGGTGTGGCTGGTAGAGAATCATCGTTGGGATTTCAGTACGGTAGTAATTGATGAATTGTCTTCTTTTAAATCCAGCAAGGCTCAGAGATTTAAAGCATTGAAACATGTGAGACCACAAGTTTCCAGAGTGATCGGATTGACAGGAACCCCATCTCCGAATGGCTTGTTGGACTTATGGCCACAAATGTATTTGTTGGATATGGGACAGAGACTTGGAAGATATATAGGTGGTTACAGAGAACGCTTCTTTTTACCGGACAAAAGAAATCGTGAGATTATTTATTCGTATAAACCGAAACAGGGTGCGGAAGCAAAAATCTATAGTCTTATAAGTGATATTTGTATTTCCATGAAGGCGGCCGATTATCTGAATATGCCGGAGCGGATAGAGAACCGTGTGGAGGTGAGTATGAATGCCAAAGAAGAAAAATTGTATCAGTCATTTGAAAGAGATATGGTTCTTTCCATAGGCGAGGAAGAACTGGATGCCATGAATGCAGCGGCACTTTCCAATAAATTATTACAGATGGCAAATGGTGCTGTTTATGGAGAAGATAAAAAAGTGATTTCCATTCATGACAGGAAATTGGATGCTTTGGAAGACTTGGTGGAAGCTGCAAATGGGAAACCGATATTGGTAGCGTATTGGTATAAGCATGATCTCATGAGGATATTGAAGCGTTTTCCAGAAGCCAGAGTGATTGATACTTCAAAGGACATAACGGACTGGAATCATGGTGAAATTGCGATTGGATTGATTCATCCCGCATCAGCCGGACACGGACTGAATCTTCAAGAAGGAGGATGTACTATCGTGTGGTTTGGATTGACATGGTCGTTGGAATTATATCAGCAGATGAATGCCAGACTTTGGAGACAGGGGCAGAAACATACCGTGGTTATACATCATCTGATTACGAAGGGAACACACGATGAAGATGTCATGAAAGCGTTGGAGAAGAAGGAAACTGGACAGTCCGCATTGATTCATGCAGTACGGGCGAGGATTGGAGGAATGTGACATGACAGCAGAAAGGATGTTTAAGGAATATAAGAATTTGAAGAAGGAACAGGGAATTTTACTTTTTCAGTTGGAACAATTCATCGGGATTGAGGAATCAGATGTTATCGATTCCATGATGTTCGGTCATGCTGATGACAATGACAGGGTACAGACAAGCAATCGATCAGATAAAACTGCATCCGTTGCAATAAATTATAAAAGTGTGATGGATCGGGAAAATGATGAATGGTTTGAGTTTCTTTGGAACAGATATCAGGCAGTTGTAGAAGAACTGAAATTTTTTGAACATAGTGTTGCGAGTTTGGATGGGATTCTGCCGGAACTGGTAATGGATCTGGTACGAGGAGAGCTTACATGGGAAACAATGGAACAAAAATATAATGTAAGTCATGCCATGATTGGAAAATACAGGAAAGCAGCAATGAAGGAACTGGATTTTTTGTACGAGCTTCGTGATAAACAGACGGAAGCCTTTATTTTGGGATAAGGAGGACATAAAGAAATGTGCAGACGAGGCGAAATTTATAATGTGGATTTTGGAAATAATGAAAATTCGTATAAACAGTGTGGTGTCCGTCCAGCTCTAGTCGTGAGTAATAACAGGGCAAATGAAAACTCTCCGGTGGTAACGGTTGTACCATTGACTGCGAGGGTGTGGAAGAAAAAATATCTTCCAACCCACGTACAGATACCATTAAAAGCAAGTGCTGGATTATCAAAACCAAGCATGGCATTAGCTGAACAGGTGGAGACTTTGGATAAGAATCAATTACTGGAGAAGCTGGGAGAGGTTTACGATGAGATGGTCATGCAACAGATTACGATTGCCCTTCAGATACAGATAGGGGTTTATGCAGAATATAATTGACGAATGTAACAGCGGGTCTATGTAGATACCGCTGTTCGTGTTATAATGAGATAAATGGGGAGAAGAAGGATGGAAGGAAAAAATTATTGGAGATTACGGCGTTTTTCATTGTTTTATAAATACTATGCGTTTGTAGATGCTGAAGAATATCTTGGAGATCAGTTATTTATTCAGCAGAAAGTTGAGGTTTCTTTTGGAAAAGAATTTGGAAAAAAGGGAAATGATTACCTGATTATTTTTTGTAAAGTAAGAAAAAAAGATGAGAAAAATTTCCTAAAGGCATTAGATGAATTGGAGAAAAAAATGCTGTTAATGGGGCATCATGACTACCCTGCTTTTTGTGAGAAGCTGAAATTTCAGATGCCGGGAGAGAAGGTGTAGAGAATATGATTTTAATTGTTGCGGTAGATGACAGGAATGGCATGACATTTAATCATCGGAGACAGAGTCAAGATAAACGATTGAGGGAACGGATACTTTCCATGACAAAAAATGGAAAGCTGTGGATGAATGCGTATTCGCATAAACAATTTGTGGGTTTTGAAGATACAGAACAGATTCAGGAAGCAGAGGATTTTTTGGAGAAAGCAGGAGAAAAGGATTACTGCTTCGTTGAAAATTTGGAAATTGAGAATTTCCGTGATAAGATTGAAAAAATAATATTGTGTAAATGGAATCGCAAGTATCCGGGAGATTTCTTCTTTACTATTGATGTGAATGATGGAAGTTGGAAACTGAAAGGTGTGGAAGAATTTTCAGGAAGTTCTCATGAGAAAATAACGTTGGAGGTATATGAGCATGAATAAGTGGAAAAAGAGTTGGATTGCGATTTTTATGGTTCTGATGCTTATGCTTAGTGGATGTGGTGCAGATGTTCAGGGAGAATCACAGCCATCAAAGGATCAGACAGTTACGGAACAACAGCAGGAAACCGTGGAACAGGAAGATTGGGAAATTATAGATGAAAGCGAACCGACAATAAATATAGGCGAAATACCGGAGTATTCTGGAGAAGCCTATGTCACGATTGCAAATAATATTCCAAACTTTACAGATTCAGAATTAAAAACGAAATCATTTGAAACCTATAGTGATTTGGATTCATTGGGAAGATGCGGTATAGCCTATGCCAATATCGGTCAGGATTTGATGCCGACAGAAGACAGAGGTTCTATTGGTCAGGTCAAGCCTTCTGGATGGCATACTGTAAAATATGACTGTGTCGATGGAAAGTACCTTTATAACCGCTGTCATTTGATTGGATTTCAATTAACTGCTGAGAATGCAAATACAAAGAACCTGATTACAGGAACCAGATATTTAAACGTGGAAGGAATGCTACCATTTGAAAATATGGTGGCAGATTACATAAAAGAAACTGGAAACCATGTGTTGTATCGGGTAACACCAATTTATGAAGAGGATAATCTGGTCGTAAGCGGTGTGCAGATGGAAGCAAAGTCCGTGGAAGATAATGGAGAAGGAATTCTTTTTAATGTGTATTGCTACAATGTACAACCGGGCATTACTATTGATTATGCTACAGGAGAAAGCCAGCTTTCCAATGATGGTGGTTCTTCAGCAGGAAGTACGGAAGGCAATAAAGAAGCGGAAAATGAGCAAAAGACAGAGTCCACCTATGTGTTGAACACTAATACAAAGAAATTTCATTTACCAAGTTGTTCCAGTTTAAATCAAATGAACGAGAGTAATAAAGGAGAGTTTACGGGTACAAGAGATGAACTAATTCAACAGGGATATGAACCTTGTAAAAGATGTCATCCATAAAGAAAGAGAAAGAATATGAATCAAGAAAAAGTTAAAAGAATACTTTTAGAGCAAATACGGGAATATTTGGATGGAGAAATTACGAAAGAGGAATATGAAGCTATGGCAGAGCCTTTTTATTCGCAGTATTGTCATTTGATTATAGAGACTTCTTTTTATAAGATATTTTCTGAAGAAATTCCTGATTGTTGTATTATAAATGTGGATGAACCGGGAAATGAGATAGAAAAGGAACGAGATTTTCGGAAGATATTGGCGGAAACTTATATCCGTTTGAAAGAAGTGTTGTAATGGAAAAATCCCCCGTGCTGTATGCGCATGGCTGCAAAGCTACACGGGTGGACAGATGGCGTAACCTGTAACCATGCATGGGCGATTGTAAAGAGGGGATCATTCCCCTCCACCATATTAGAACAAAAAAACAGTATTAGATTGGTAGACTGAAAGTAGACTAAGAGTAGACTGACATTACTTTTCTTTTGTGTTATTCTTAAGATGCGGAAAAAAGAAACGGGACTGAAAGCATTTGCTTTTGGTCTTTTTTTCTGTCGGAGCGTGGCTTTCCATCCTTTCCCACGCTGCGTACATAAAGGAAAGGGGTAATTAGTATGCCGAGAAAACCAATGAAACCGTGCTGTCATCCCGGCTGTCCCAAATTGACAGAGGGAAGGTATTGTGAAGAACATGAAGCACTACACCGTGGAGAACGGAAAAGTGCATCGGGACGTGGTTATAACAGTAAGTGGCAGCGGGCGAGGAAAAGATTCTTAAAAGAACACCCGTTGTGTTGTAAATGTGAGGAAGAAGGAAAATATGTAAGAGCAACAATTGTGGATCACATTAAACCACATCGTGGTGATCCAATCCTCTTTTGGGATGAAGAGAATTGGCAGTCTCTATGCAAACATCATCATGATGTAAAAACCATGACGGAAGATCGGTATCAGGAATATCGATATTGATTGGAAATACTAGACAATGGTGGGGGTATTAAATCTCTACAAATTTGTTGAACATTGACCGCCGCCCCCTCAAACGTGAATTTTCGCAGAATTAAACAGGGGGGATAGGAAAAGAGGACAAGAGTTTTCGCAGAATGTGTTGTAAAACAAGCAGTTGTTCGCAAAATGGGGTATGAGTATTTTGTTAAAAAGTTAGGAAAAATAGGAATCATAAGGGTCAAAATGCAGTAAAAATGGCTGCGTTTTGACCTGTTTTTATGTCTGGAAACAGGAAGGATGGTGAGAGGCATGACAGAATTACAAGCCGAACAGATTAGGAAAATGCGGACGCAGGGAGTTGGCTATCGTGCCATCGCTTCCGTGGTAGGGCTGTCCCGTGACATTGTGAGGAACTATTGTCGGTCACATGGTATGGATGGATATGCTTCTGCGCTTACAAAAAACATTCAGGAACAGATGATGTTAGGAAAGGCGTGTTTGTATTGTGGAGCAGAACTGATACAACCATCTACAGGCAGACCAAAGAAGTTTTGCTCAGATAAGTGCAGACGGGAATGGTGGAAAGCACACCCAGAAAAACTGCATCGGAAAGACACGGCAATTTATACCATGACCTGTGCGAGATGCGGAAAAGAATTTACGAGTTATGGAAATAAGAATAGAAAGTATTGTAGTCATGACTGTTATATAAAAGCACGATTTTGGGAGGGATTGGAAGATGGAATTCAGAAAGCTGCGGATTAAGGATTTGATTCCGGCATCCTATAATCCGAGAAAAAAACTCAAGCCGGGAGATAAAGAATTTGAAAAAATAAAAAACAGTATTACGGAGTTCGGATATGTTGAGCCGATTATTGTGAATTCAGATATGACGATTATCGGTGGACACCAGAGAGCCACGGTTCTTCAAACATTAGGGTATAATGAAATTGATTGTATTGTCATTGAAATTGATAAAACAAAAGAGAAAGCACTGAATATTGCCCTGAATAAAATTACAGGAGAATGGAATCAGGAACTTTTAGCAGATTTGATTGAAGATTTGCAAAAATCAGATTTTGATGTTGGATTTACCGGATTTGAACCGCCGGAAATTGAGCAGTTATTTAATAAGGTTCATGATAAAAAAATCAAAGAAGATGATTTTGATGTGGATGCTGAGTTGAAGAAACCTGCAATGACAAAGCAGGGAGATGTGTGGATGCTTGGAATGCACCGACTGGTGTGTGGGGATTCCACTTTACCTGAGACTTATGAAAAACTTATGGAAGGAAAGAAAGCTAATCTTGTAGTAACTGATCCGCCATATAATGTAAATTATGAAGGAAGTGCAGGAAAAATCCAAAATGATAATTTGGAAGATGATAAATTTTATAATTTTCTGTTTGCCGCATTCGTGAATATGGAACAGAACATGGAACGTGATGCTTCCATTTATGTGTTCCATGCGGATACCGAGGGATTAAACTTTCGCAGGGCGTTTAAAGCAGCAGGATTTTATCTTTCCGGTACATGCATTTGGAAAAAGCAGTCATTGGTTTTAGGAAGAAGTCCTTATCAATGGCAGCATGAGCCGATTTTATTTGGATGGAAGTTGGGTGGAAAGCATATGTGGTATTCAGACAGAAAGCAGTCCACCATATGGGAATATGACCGCCCGAAGAAAAATGATATGCATCCGACTATGAAACCCGTGGAACTGGTGGCATATCCAATCCGTAACTCCAGTATGAGTAATTGCATTGTCTTAGATCCATTTGGTGGAAGCGGTTCTACGATGATTGCCTGTGAACAGACAGGGCGTATTTGCAGGACGATAGAACTGGATGAAAAATATGCGGATGTGATAGTACATCGCTATATGGAATTTGTGGGAAGTGCAGAAGACGTATATGTAATACGGGATGGGAAGAAAATAAAACATTCAGAGCTAATGAAGGAAGGTGACACGCATGACGCAGTTGACCTTCCTTGATTTATGCTCAGGCATTGGAGGATTCCGTTTAGGTTTGGAATCTGCCGGCCATAAGTGTGTGGGATATTGTGAATATGATAAATTTGCAAGGGCTTCATACGAAGCAATGTATGATACGGAAGGAGAGTGGAAAGCGGATGATGTTACAAAACTTAAACCATCCGATGTGCCAAGAGCAGACATCTGGTGCTTTGGATTCCCCTGTCAGGATATTTCAGTCGCAGGAAAGCAACGGGGACTGGTCGGAAAAAGAAGTGGAATATATTTTAACATTATTGACCTCCTCAAAGGCAAAGAAGAAAGTGATAAGCCCACATACCTTTTTGTTGAAAACGTTAAGAACCTGCTATCAATTAATGCAGGATTCGATTTTGCCACGGTTTTGTCTGAAATGGGAGAAGCAGGGTATGACTGTCGCTGGCAGGTGCTTAACTCAAAAGACTACGGAGTTCCACAAAACAGAGAGCGCGTGTTCATTATCGCAAATCTTAGAAGCAGAGGTAGACGAGAAATATTATCTCTCAGAGGAAAAAACAAAGCAGCTCTTAACCAGATTATAGGCGGAATGCAGGGATACCGAGTATATGATTCTCAGGGAGTTTCTACTACATTGATTGGAAATGCGGGAGGAATGGGAGCGAAGACGGGACTTTATTTTATAGATCAAAGCAAAGTTGCACCGAAGATTACGGATACTGCAAGATGTTTGACAGCGAGATACACAGCGGGAATGGTAAATCATACGGCAATGAATTCTGCGGTTATGGAAGTGCATCCTGTTTTGACACCAGAGCGGATGGAAAAACGTCAGAATGGAAGACGAATGAAAGAAGATGGAGAGCCAATGTTTACGCTGACTTCCCAAGATCGACACGGTGTGTATTTTTGTGAGAAACCCGTTAAATCTGTGAAAGTGAAAAACGCAACAAAAACTGGATATGAAGAAGCACATCTGGGAGATGGAATTGTACTTGCGTATCCGAATAGCGATACCCGCCGTGGAAGAGTCGGAAAAGGATGTTCACAGACATTAGATACCGGATGTCAGATGGGGACATTGATGAGGTGTGGAAGAATTCGGAGATTGACACCAAAAGAATGCTTTCGATTGCAGGGATTTCCAGATGAATTATACGAGCGCGCTGCTTCCGTGAATTCTGATTCACAGTTGTATAAGCAGGCGGGAAATGCCGTAACAGCGACAGTTGCGTATGCATTGGCGATGTGCCTTCCTGAAAGTCAGAAAGATGGTTAAAATGCTTGACTTTGTGGGCGTTTAGAGTGATGTATGTAGTACCAAAAAAGAAGGGAGACTGCATACATGAGAATTGAAACGATATGTGAAAACAGAAAAGAATTGGTAAAAGCGATGGCAGAAATATTGGGAGAACCTTCAAAATATTTAGGACCACCAAGTTTTGGATACCAGATAGGGGGTGCAATTGTGGATCGTGATGGAAACATTGAAACAGAGGATGGCGAAATGCTTCAGAAAGAACTGCAGCGAAGGGGATTCATTGAAAATAATCAGGAGGAATTAAATTTACAAATTCCAATAGAAGGTCATACCGCCGAGAGCATCCGAAATCTTATTTTTATGATTCATAGTAAACAGTATCTTTTGAAGCGGGCTGTCGGTACAGAAGTGCTGCACATGAGTGAACGTCTGATTGAGAGATTATCAGAAGAAAAAGATGCGGATATGAACAGGGTAATGGAGATTTTTGAAGAAGAAAAAGTACATTGCTTTGGGCTAGAGTTTGTGGCTGATAAGATTGTTTTTAACGGATTTCCGATGGAAGCAGAAAGTACAATTTCTTTTGCGGAATTAACCTGCATGATGGCAGAACGTGCAAAAGAGATGAAATGGATTAATCCTGCGGAGACAATTGAGGCAAATGAAAAATATTATATGCGCATCTGGTTGATTCGTCTAGGACTTGGAGGAAAAGGCGGAAAGAAAACAAGGGATCTCCTTTTGAAGAATCTGAAAGGGAACACGGCTTTTCGGACAGAAGAAAAGGAACGTGCAAAAGAGCGCAATCGGCAGAGAGCCGCTGAACGGAAAGTAACACAGGAATAGTTTTCTGTAAAATACACAATTTCTTTTCCGAATTTTTGTGTACATTATTGTTTGAAATGACTGGATAATATGTGCTTTTAGAGTGATATATAGACTACGAAAAAAACACATAGGAGGCGCAATAAAATGAAAACACAGAAGTTCGGGATTGAAATTGAATTAACCGGAATCACCAGAAAAAAAGCAGCGGATGTTATCGCAGAATATTTCGGAACAGAGAAATTTTATATCGGGACGTATTATCAAACTTACGGGGCAAAAGACCGTAAAGGAAGAACGTGGAAAGCAACATTTGACTCCAGTATTATTGCACAGAGAAAAAAGGGTGGAAGAAGGGAGCCTGCCTCGGAAGAATATAAATGTGAAATTGTTAGTCCGATTTTAGAATATGAAGACTTGGAAGATTTGCAGGAAATTGTTCGTCAGCTTCGGCATAAGGGGGCATTCGTAAGTGACCAATGCGGCATTCATATCCACGTGGATGCAAGCAGATATACACCTCAGACTTTACGCAATCTGGTAAATATCATCGCCAGCAAAGAGGACATTTTATATAAAGCTTTACAAATTGATCCAGCTAGGCTTCGATGGTGTAAAAAGACAAATGAACAGTTGATTCAAACGATTAATAAAAGAAAACCCAAAACAATGGAAGAATTAAAGGACATCTGGTATGAGGGGAGTCATAGAAGAAGGACAGACCATTACAACGATACCAGATATCACGGTTTAAATCTTCATGCGACATTCACAAAAGGAACGGTAGAGTTTCGATTGTTTAACAGCACGACGCATGCAGGGGAAATCAAAGCATACATACAATTCTGCCTTGCAGTCAGCCATCAGGCATTGACGCAAAAGAAAGCGAGTGCCAGAAGAACAGTTACAGATAATGAAAAATACGCATTTCGGTGTTGGATGCTCCGGTTGGGATTAAACGGGGATGAATTCAAAACATGCAGACTTCATTTTCTGAAACATTTGGAAGGAAATTCTGCATGGAGACATGCTGCTTGAAGGGAATAGGCACAGCCCCACCAATGGCGGTCGAGAGACCGTCTTGAGGTGGTAGGAGGGAGACCTCACTATCAACAGAGAAAGGATGAAGCAAATATGAAGAAGTTGTATATTGCCTATGGCAGTAACATGGATGAGGAGCAAATGGCATTCCGATGCCCGACTGCAACTTTAGTAGGAACAGCAATCGTGGAAGGGTATGAGTTAATGTTCAAAGGTTCTCGAACAGGTTCGTATGCTACGATAGAACCAAAGGAGGGAAGCATCGTTCCAGTATTGGTTTGGGAAATTGGTCAAATGGATGAAAGAAGACTTGACTATTATGAAGGATATCCGAATTTTTATTATAAGAAGATGCTGGAGGTCCAAATCAAGGGGAAAATGAAACGTGCGATGGTATATATCATGGATGAACAAAGGAAAATAGGAGTGCCAAGTGCAGGATATTATCGGATTTTGGAACAGGCATATGAAAAGTTTGGGTTTGAGGGAGATGTTCTGGAGCAGGCTTTGAAAAATTCAATCGAGGAGGTACAGCATGGTATTTCCGAATAGAAAAATTGTGGAGCATATTCGCAGAGAATATCCAGTCGGTACGAGAGTAGAACTTGTAAGAATGCATGATAAACAGGCACCGCCAGTTGGCATGAAAGGAACCGTTCTCGGAGTGGATGACACGGCATCTCTTCTGATGCATTGGGATAATGGATCAGGATTGAATGTGATTTATGGGGAAGATTGTGTAAAAAAGATACCCTTAGTCAAAACCATTTGTTATGGAAAGATACAGGAGTGGTATTCGAGGGAGAAAGCAGAAGAAGTTTTCTTTCAGGCAATTTTGGGAAGCGAAGGGAGCGAGCAGAGCCGATACATGAAGATATATAATGAGCTAAAAATGGGATTAGCTGTTTGTACAGATGGGGAAGACCTCTAAAGAAAATTTGTGCAGATTGTGGTACGGATATTGCTGGATATAAACAAGAGTCAGAGGTAACATGTGTGTACAAAAAGAACAGGAGAATTATTATGGGAGAAACATACAGAGGGTATCAAATTACAATCGCTTGGAATAGTGAAACTACAGGATATGATTTTATTATTACCCCGCCGGACAATGGGAAAATAATTACAAGTGAAGATTCATATTTTTATGATTACAATGCTGTGAAAGCAGCAAAAGTAAAAATCGATGAACTTTTCCATTAAAAACGAAAGGTGCTGATATAAAAAAGACTTCTTCGGAGGTCTTTTTTTAGTGATGTTTTGGAAGGAGGTGAGAGCAATGGCACAGAGAGGAAGAAAACCTAAGCCTACGGCAGTAAAAGTATTGGAAGGCAATCCGGGTAAAAGAAGTCTGAATACAAACGAGCCGAAGCCTGTGAAGAAAGCACCGAGATGTCCTGCGTGGCTGGAAGATGAGGCAAAGAAGGAATGGAAGCGGATGGCAAAACAGATGGAGCAGTTGGGTATTCTGACAGAAATTGATATGGCTGCTTTTGCAGGTTACTGTCAGGCGTATGCGCGATGGAAAGAAGCGGAGGAATTTATTACTCAGCATGGAACAATCGTAAAGACACCATCCGGTTATTGGCAGCAGGTTCCACAGGTGTCCATTGCTCAGACCTATCTGAAAATCATGAATAAATTCTGTGAGCAGTTTGGACTGACACCTTCCGCAAGAAGCAGGATTGTTACGGACAATGGTGATGATAAAGAAAGCGATGCAATGGAACTCCTGCTGATAAAGGGAGGTGGTGGATAGTGTATGATCAAACAAAAGCGGATCATGCCGTAAATTTTATTAATTGTTTGAAACACACGAAAGGGCAATGGAGAGGTGTCCCGTTTGAGCTGCTTCCGTGGCAGGATAAAATCATCCGTGATATTTTTGGAACGGTAAAAGAAAATGGCTATCGTCAATATAATACTGCATATGTGGAGATTCCAAAGAAAAATGGAAAATCAGAACTGGCTGCTGCGGTGGCTCTGCTGATGACCTGTGGTGACGGAGAATGGGGTGCGGAAGTCTACGGATGTGCTTCTGACCGTCAGCAGGCTTCGATTGTATTTGATGTGGCAGTTGATATGGTGGATCAATGTCCGGCTCTGAAGAAAAGAATTAAGCCAATCATGTCTGTAAAGCGGTTGGTATATCAGCCGACAAACAGTTTCTATCAGGTACTTTCTGCTGAAGCATATACTAAGCACGGCTTGAATGTACACGCAGTAATTTTTGATGAACTTCATGCGCAGCCGAATCGAGAGTTATTTGATGTCATGACAAAAGGTTCGGGTGATGCAAGAACACAGCCATTGTATTTTTTGATTACGACTGCCGGAACGGATCGCAATTCCATTTGCTTTGAACAGCACCAAAAAGCAGAAGACATTCTTATGGGAAGAAAGATTGATCCGACTTTTTATCCCGTGATTTATGGTATTGCGGACGATGATGATTGGGGAAGCGAAGAAAGCTGGTATAAGGCAAATCCTTCTTTAGGGCATACGATTGCGTTGGAAAAGGTGCAGAATGCTTATCAGAGTGCAAAAGAAAATCCGGCAGAAGAAAATATTTTTCGGCAGCTCCGGTTGAATCAATGGGTAAAACAGTCTACCAGATGGATGCCTATGGATCGGTGGGATGAATGTGACTTTGAAGTGGATCAAGATAGTCTGCTTGGAAGAGAATGTTACGCCGGACTCGACCTTTCCAGTACTTCGGACATTACAGCGTTTGTATTAGTGTTTCCGCCGAGAACGGAGAAAGAAAAATATAGCATACTGCCATTTTTTTGGATACCGGAAGAAAATTTACAACTTCGTGTGAGGAGAGATCATGTTCCTTATGACGTGTGGGAAAAGCAGGGGCAGCTTCAAATGACGGAAGGAAACGTGATTCATTATGGTTTCATTGAAAAATTCATCGAGGATTTGGGAATGAAATATCATATTTTGGAAATTGCATTTGACCGTTGGGGAGCAGTTCAGATGGTACAAAATCTTGAGGGTATGGGGTTTACTGTCGTACCTTTCGGGCAGGGATATAAAGATATGAGTCCGCCAACGAAAGAATTAATGAAGCTGACATTGGAGAAAAAACTAGCACATGGCGGTCATCCGGTTCTCAGATGGATGATGGATAATGTTTTTGTCCGTCAAGATCCGGCAGGAAATATTAAGATGGATAAGGAAAAATCTACAGAAAAAATAGATGGGGCAGTTGCAACCGTCATGGCACTTGATCGTGCGATTCGTAATGAAGGTACAACAGGAAGTGTTTATGACGAGCGCGGTATTATTTCATTTTGATAAAACAGGAGGCAGAGTATGGGATTACGGGAATTATTTGGTTTAAGGGGAGCAAGGGACAAACCGACAAATAGTTATAATTCAGGAGTATCTTTTTTATTTGGAAGAAGCACAAGCGGTATTTCCGTAAATGAAAGAACCGCCATGCAGACAACAGCGGTATATTCCTGTGTCAGAATTCTTGCAGAAGCAATAGCTTCTCTTCCCCTTCACTTGTATCGTTATACGGATAAAGGAAAAGAAAGAGTATTTGACCATCCGCTTTATCATATTCTTCACGATGAACCAAATGAAGAAATGACATCTTTCATATTCCGGGAAGTCTTGATGAGCCATTTACTGATATGGGGAAATGCCTATGCGCAGATCATCCGTGATGGAAGAGGGCAGGTATTAGGATTGTATCCGCTTCTGCCGGATAAAATGGAAGTTGACCGTGCGGAAAATGGAGAACTTTATTATATTTACACACGGAACACAGAAGAGAATTCCAATTTTAAGGATTATGGACGGATTTGTCTCCGCAGGGAAGATGTGCTGCATATACCGGGATTAGGATTTGATGGTTTAGTGGGATATTCTCCGATTGCTATGGCTAAAAATGCAGTAGGGATGACACTTGCCTGTGAAGAATACGGTGCATCGTTTTTTGCAAATGGAGCAACACCGGGTGGTGTTTTGGAACATCCGGGCGTTCTGAAAGATCCCGCAAAGGTAAGGGATAGCTGGCATAAGGTGTATGGGGGTTCAAGAAATGCAGGAAAAGTGGCTGTTCTGGAAGAAGGAATGAAATATCAGCAGATAGGGATTCCACCGGAAGAGGCACAATTTTTGGAGACAAGGAAATTTCAAATCAATGAGATTGCAAGGATGTATCGGATTCCTCCACATATGGTAGGGGACTTGGAGAAATCCAGTTTTTCTAACATAGAGCAGCAGTCTTTGGAGTTTGTGAAATACACATTAGACCCGTGGGTAGTCAGGTGGGAACAGGCTTTGCAGAAAGCATTGTTATTGCCACAGGAAAAGAATGAGTATTTTATAAAACTAAATGTGGATGGATTATTGCGGGGGGACTATGCCAGCCGAATGAATGGGTACGCCGTAGGCCGGCAGAATGGATGGCTGTCAGCAAATGATATCCGGGAAATGGAAGATCAGAATCCAATTCCAGAAGAAGACGGAGGAGATTTATATCTTGTGAATGGAAGTATGACAAAGCTGGCAGATGCAGGAGCCTTTGCAGGAAAGGCAGGAGGTAATATGCCACAGGTTTAAAAGATTTATGCTCAACTGGAGTTGAGCAACACTATGTTGCGTAGTGGAACAATATGCTACTGTTTGGTGACAAGAGTAAAAAGCAGAAGATCCCATGAAAGTGGAGAATTGAAGCAGAACAAGCGGAATATAACAAAAAATAGAAGGCTTTTTCTTTTGAAAGTGGAGGATAAATCCAAAATTAGATGAAAATATCAAAAATAATAAAGTGTGTTTTAAGGACGATAATCAGAAACAGAGTATCTGGTTGTGGTCCTTTTTGTGTGCTTAAAACACAGTCGTAAAAGGAGGGACAGGATGAAACGGAAGTTTTGGAACTGGGTAAGAAATGAAAATGATGAGAGCAGAACCCTGTTTCTAAACGGAGAGATTTCCGATGAAACATGGTACGGAGATGAAGTGACTCCCAAAATGTTCAAAGAAGAATTACAAGATGGAGAAGGAGATATCACGGTATGGATCAATAGTCCGGGAGGAGATGTATTCGCAGCAGCACAGATTTATAACATGTTGATGGACTACAAAGGGAATGTGACTGTGAAAATTGATGGGCTGGCTGCTTCAGCAGCATCCGTGATTGCAATGGCGGGAACGGAAGTACAGATGTCTCCTGTGGCGATGATGATGATTCATAATCCTGCGACCATTGCTATCGGTGATTCTTCAGAAATGAAAAAGGCAATCGACATGTTGGATGAAGTAAAGGAATCCATTATGAATGCTTATGAAATTAAAACGGGACTATCAAGATCGAGGATTTCACATTTGATGGATGCGGAAAGCTGGTTCAATGCAAAGAAAGCTGTAGAACTTGGCTTTGCAGATAAGCTCCTTTTTTCTAAAGAGGAACCAGAAGGGGAAGAAGAAAAAGAGTTGGAAATGGAAGCAGTGATGTTTTCACGAAAAGCGGTGACGAATTCGCTGATGTCAAAACTGACTCCCAAACCAGAAAAAAAGACACCCATTGAACAGTTAGAAAAGAGACTTAGTCTCTTGGCACATTAAAAGAGGAGGATTTTTAATATGAATCAGATTTTAGCATTAAGAGAGAAAAGAGCAAAAGCGTGGGAGGCAGCAAAGGCATTTTTAGAATCTAAACGAGGAACGGACGGGTTGCTTTCAGCAGAAGATACGGCCACTTATGACCGTATGGAAGCGGATGTGGTTAATCTTGGAAAAGAGATCGAGCGTTTAGAAAGACAGGCAGCTATTGATGCAGAACTGAATAAGCCTACTAGTCATCCAATCACAAATCAGCCGGGGAAAGGCAATGGAGGAGAAGAAAAAACAGGAAGAGCCTCAGCGGCTTATAAAACTGCATTTTGGAATGCGATGAGAAAGAAAAATTATCTTGATATTCAGAATGCTCTTCAGGTTGGAACAGATTCAGAAGGAGGTTATTTGGTTCCCGATGAATATGAAAGAACTCTGGTGGAAGCATTGGAAGAAGAAAACTTTTTCCGCAGTCTGGCAACCGTGATTCAGACCTCCAGCGGAGATCGTAAAATTCCTATCGTGGCATCCAAAGGAGAAGCAAAGTGGATTGATGAAGAAGCGGCATATCCAGAATCTGATGACAGCTTTGGACAGATTTCCATTAGTGCATATAAGGTTGCGACCATGATTAAAGTTTCGGATGAGTTGTTAAACGATAACGTGTTTAATTTGGAAGCCTATATTTCTAAAGAATTCGGACGAAGAATCGGAACGAAGGAAGAAGAAGCATTTTTTACCGGAGATGGCAAGGGAAAACCGACAGGAATCTTTAATGCTACAGGCGGAGCTTCTGATGGAGTCACGACCGCAGGCGCAAGCATTACGTTTGACGATGTTATGGATTTATTTTATTCTCTGCGATCCCCATATCGTAAAAAAGCGGTATGGATGCTCAATGACAGCACCGTAAAAGCGTTACGTAAATTAAAAGATGGGAACGGGAATTATATTTGGCAACCGTCCGTGCAGGCGGGAGTGCCGGACATGATTTTGAACCGCCCATATTTTACGTCTTCATTTGTACCGGAAATTGCAGCCGGACAGAAGATCATGGCATTTGGAGATTTTTCCTATTACTGGATTGCGGACAGGCAGGGACGTTCCTTTAAACGCCTGAATGAGTTATTTGCGGCAACCGGGCAGGTTGGTTTTCTTGCAAGCCAGAGGGTAGATGGAAAATTAATTCTTCCTGAAGCAGTAAAAACGATGAAGCTGAAAGAAACGAGATAAGAAGGAGGGGTGTCTGCATGCTGATTACACTAGAAGAAGCGAAAGAATATTTGAAGGTGGAATATGAGGATGAAGACACCCTGATTCAAACGCTGATCGATTCTTCCGAAATACTGTGTAGAGATATTATACGGCGTGATATTCTGCCGGAGGATGCTGCCGTAAAAACTGCTGTATTATATGCGGTGGGTGTGATGTTTGAAAACCGTGGCACGAATGAAGAAACGGAAAAAATGATTCCTACATTGAAAAATATTCTTTCTTCCAATCGTGAGGAGGTGTTCTGATGGATATTGGTTCAATGCGACAACGGATTATTCTTCAAAAGCATATATTACACACAGACGAAATCGGAAACCATCAGTCCAGGTGGGAGAAATTTTATTCATGTTTTGCTTATGTAAATCTTGCGTCTGGAAAAGAAAATGTTACGGATATAGAAACGCTATCGGAAGATACATTGGTGTTTATATTACGCTGGTGTGAAAAATTGAGAGAAATCAATAAAAAACAATATCGGATTTTGTTTGAAAATGGGGTTTATAACATCATTTGTGTGGATGATGTGCAGTTTACGCATAAAAAATTAAAACTGACAGCAGTTCGGGAGATACGAGGTGGAAAGAATGAGCAGACGGGTGACATCTAATCAATTGGCATCAGAGATCATGAATGCTTTGAAAGAGTACAAAGAAGTGACAGATGATGTTGTAAAGCAGGCGGTCAATACAGTTTCTGAAGAAACAAAGAAAATGGTACAATCTGCTTCCCCCACAGATAGTGGTGGGTACAAGAAAGGGTGGACTGCGAAAAAGATGAAAGATTCTGCAAGTAAAACAGAGGTTGTCGTTTATAATCGCAGCAAACCCGGACTAACTCATTTATTGGAGAAAGGCCATGCAAAGCGAGGAGGGGGAAGGGTAGAAGCAAAAGTGCATATTGCACCAGCGGAATCCTATGCCATATCACAGCTTGAGGATAAGATTGTGAAAGGATTGAAATGATGGAATTAAAAAATATTATGAAGTTATTAGGTGGTCTTGGAATTCCTATCGCATATCATCACTTTGCAGAAGGAGAATCTCCAGAACCACCATTTTTAATTTATTTGACTCCGGGTAGTCATAATTTCTCCGCAGATGGAATGGTGTATTTTAAAGTAAAGCAATTAGATGTGGAACTATACACAGATAAAAAAGATCTTGCACTTGAAGAAGAATTGGAGAAGATTTTGGATGCACAGGGGATTTTCTATAACAAAACAGAAACATATATCAAATCAGAAAAATTGTATGAAGTGTTGTACGAATTGGAGGTATAGCAATGGGAAATAAAGTAAAGTTTAATTTGAAAAATGTTCATGCGGCAAAGCTGACAGAAAAGGAAGAAGGGGGAAGTACAAAATTTGAATATGGTGTACCAAAGGCTATTCCGGGAGCTGTCAGTATCAGTCTGGACGCAGAAGGAGAATCCAGTCCGTTTTATGCAGATGGAATCGTATATTTCCGTTCTGTGACAAACAATGGTTATAGCGGAGATTTAGAAATGGCGCTGATTCCAGAATGGTTTAGAACAGAAATTTTACAAGAAAAGCTGGATGCAAAGGGAGTGTTGGTAGAGAATAGTTCCGTTGCAGAAAGTGTAAAATTTGCCCTGTTATTTGAATTTGATGGGGATATTAATGCAATCAGGCATGTCCTTTATAATTGCAGTGCTTCACGGCCGTCTATTGAATCTGAAACAAAAGAAGATACAATTGAACCGGGAACGGAAACCTTGTCTATTACGGCAGATCCACGGTCTGACGGTTTGGTGAAAGCACGAACAGGAGATACTACGGATGAGACAACCTATAAAGAATGGTATAAAACGGTGTACACACCAACGGAAGAAGGAGACGGATTGGCATGATTAAAAGAGAAATAGAAATCTGTGGAAAAAAGATTCCTTTTCGTTCTTCTGCGACGATTCCACGATTATACAGGGCAAAATTCAAAAGAGATATTTTTAAAGATTTGAGCAAACTGGAAAAATCGTATGTTGGAACACAGAAAGATGGCGCAGAATTTCAGATTGATGATCTGGAAATTTTTGAAAATGTGGCGTATATCATGGCATACCATGCGGATAACAGTATACCTTCTACGATAGAAGAATGGCTCGACCAGTTTGATATGTTTTCTATTTATGAGGTGTTGCCACAAATTTTGGAATTATGGGGAGACAATGTGGCTACGGATATCAAAGCAAAAAAAGGCTTGGCAGAAGTGAGCGGGAGATGACAACGCCCCTGTTCCTTCTGCGATGTACGGAAATCGGAATTTCAATTGTAGATTTGGATTTTCTGACGATTGGTTTGGTGATCGATATGTGGACGGAAAGAGCTAATGATAGCGTGAAATATAAGCGCCTAGCCAGTCAGGAAGACTTTGATAAATTTTAGTTATATATTGAAGAAGCGGCCTTTTCTTGATATAATTTGTTCAATAAAGAAAAGGCTTCTTTTGAACAAATTAGAATTTATCGTTTGTTAAGGAGGAATAATAAATGGTTGGAAGAATATATCATGTAGGATTGACAGTTTCAAATTTAGATAAATCAATTGCATTTTATAGAGATGTACTTGGACTTACATTCCAAGGAGAAATAATGATGGTTGGCGAAGAGACAGATAAAATGTTCCAAAAGAAGAATTGTAAGGCAAGAGTTGCTTATTTGAATGGTTCTGAAAATATTGAAGCACCACCTGTTGAATTGATTCAATTTGTAGACAATGAAGTAAAAAAGGTTCAGTCAAATTTATTTATGACATCTATTTCGGAATTATGTTTTTATACTGATGACATTGATACAGTTTATAAAAAACTCATTGAAAAAAATGCAGAATGTTTATCTGAACCACAGTATTTTGATTTTAGTTCGCAAGGATTTGGCAAAAGCAAAGCATTTTATTTCAAAGATCCAGATGGAATTATACTTGAAATGATGCAACCTTTGTAAAATAATAAACAAATTTCAGTTTGTGTAAGACAAATCATACATGAGAAGAAGGCGAAGAATATGTTATCAAGAGAAGATGTTTTAGAGTATGGTTTGACATTTTCAAATGTATATGTGGATACCCCATTCCATGATCCAAACTGGGTATTGCTAAGGTATGAAAAAAATAAAAGAGCTTTTGCATGGACTTATGAAAGGGAAGGACATATATGGGTAAATGTAAAGGTAGATCCAGAATGGAGAGATTTTTGGAGAAATACATATTCCTCAGTAATTCCGGCATATCATCAAAATAAAGAACACTGGAATTCTATTATATTAGATGGGACAATACCGGATACTGATATTAAACGCATGATTGCGGAAAGTTATGATTTGATATGTAAAAAGAAATAAATAAAATAGTGGGATGGCATCGGTTCAAAAAAAGAATCGGTGCTTTTTTCATGCTCGGAGAAATCCGGGCTTTCTTTATGTCTTTTTGGGAGGAGGTGCAGACATGGGAAACAGGATTAAAGGAATTACAGTTGAAATCGGAGGAGATACCACAGGCCTTGATAAAGCGCTACGTGGCGTGAATTCTTCAATTACTAAGACACAGTCTGCCCTCAATGACGTAAATAAATTGTTGAAACTCGATCCATCAAATACCGTATTAGTGGCACAGAAGCAGCAGTTACTTTCGCAAGCGGTTAGTCAGACAAGTGACAAATTGGAAGCATTGGAATCTGCACAGGAGCAGGTTACGGCAGCTTTTCAAAGGGGGGATATAGGTCAGGACAAATATCAGGCATTTCAAAGAGAGATAGAGGAAACACGAGGAAAGCTGAATCAGTATAAAAATGATTTATCCTCTCTCCAAACGGAACAAGACCGTCTTTCTTCCAATACGGCAAGATTGGAAAAATTATTTTCTTCGACAGGAACACAAGTGGATGATTATGCGGATGTTCTTGGGAGTAAATTAGTTTCTGCGATTAAAAATGGAACTGCCAATTCAGATCAAATGAAGACAGCTATTGAGAAAATTGGAAAGTCTGCAACAGGAGGGAAAGCAGATATCCGTCAATTGACCGATGCGTTAGATACGGTTGATGATGGAGAAGCTATTCGTAATCTGATTGAAGAATTAAAGCAGGCAGGGGATGCGGCTCAGGATACTGCCGAGGATGTGGGGCAGATTGCGGAAAATACAAAAGGTGCTGCCTTGATGCAGACAGCAGATCAGCTTTCTGCTGTAGGAGATAAAATTCAGGACATCGGAACAAAAGCGATGGATGCTTATGCGGAAACAGAAAACGCAGTCACAAAAGTAAATGCGTATTTTGGAGAAACCGGACAGGCAGCAGAGGACACAGCAAATGTTATTAAATCTGTGTATTCGGATGGTGTGGGAGAAAGCATGGACAGCGTGGCAGATGCCGTTCTTATGGTAAAAAAGAACTTGGGTGATCTGAGTGAAACAGACCTTACTAATTTGACACAGCAGGCCATTACGTTGGACGAATTGTATGGAATTGATATGAATGAAACGCTTCGTGGCGTGAATTCTTTAATGCAGCAGTATGGTTTAACCGCACAGGAAGCGATGGATTATATCGTAGTTGGTACACAGAATGGATTGGATAAAACAAATGAGTTAGGAGATAACCTGAGTGAATATGCAGGAAAGTTTTCTCAGGCTGGATATTCGGCATCGGAGTATTTCCAATTGCTGGACAATGGCTTGAAGAATGGTGCGTATAATCTTGACAAGGTAAATGATGCCATCAATGAAGTGACGACCCGTCTTGTAGATGGAACAATTGGAGAGTCCATCGGTTCTTTTTCTACAAAAACACAGGAATTATTTACTTCATGGCAGAATGGAGGAGCAACACAGAAGCAGGTCATTGATTCTATCGTGGCAGATATCGGAAACTGTACGAATCAACAGGAAGCGTTAAACCTTGCTGCTTTAGCATTTGGAACAATGGCGGAAGATGGAAACTTAAAATTCATTACTTCCCTGACTTCTGTCGGAAGTACTTATGACAGCGTAAAAGGATCTGCACAGGGGATGTTCGATGCAACAACAACACCGATGCAGCAGATGGAATCCAATACAAGAAAATTACAGCAGGCATTAGTACCGTTAGGAGAAAAACTGGCGGAATTGGCAAATGCAATTCTTCCACCATTGGTATCCGTGATTACTACGATTGGAGGATGGTTTGAGAGATTACCGGGACCAGTTCAAAATTTCGTCATTATTTTAGGGGCATTGCTGGCGGCGTTCACAGCCCTTACTCCGGTTATTGCAGCTATTTCTGTGGCGATGGGTGCTTTGAATATTTCAATGCTTCCTATTATTGCTGTCATTGCAGCGGTGGCAGCGGCGATTGCCGGAATTATTGCGATTATACAAAATTGGGGTGCGATTACACAATGGTTCGGAGAGCTGTGGAATACCATCTGTACCGGAATTGGTGCAATGGTAGATTCTCTAAAAGCATGGTTTTCAAATTTGTGGACGCACTTGCAGTCTGTATGGGAAGGAATATGTAATGTGGTACAGACGGCGGTCATGCTGCTTGGCTCTATTATTCAGGGTGCGATTGATATTATAACATTACCGTTCCAGATGATTTGGGAGAACTGCAAAGGAATTGTTTCTTCCGTATGGGAGGGCATTAAATCTGTAGTGTCATCTGCAATCCATGCAGTTTCCAGTACAATCTCATCTGTGATGGGTGCGATAAAAAACGTGATTTCTACAGTATGGAATGCGATAAGCAGTAAGGTATCATCTGTTTTAAATGCCATCAAAACTACGGTGTCGACAATATTTAATGCTGTGAAATCGGTAGCGTCATCCGTATGGAATGGAATTAAATCCGTAATTTCTTCTGTGGTGGATGGCATAAAAAGTAAGGTTAGTTCCGTATTCAATGGCGTGAAAAGCACGGTTACTTCTATTTTCAACGGGATTAAAAGTACAGCAGCTTCCGTATGGAATGGAATCAAAGATGCAATTATAAAACCTGTGGAAGCAGCAAAAAATGCAGTAAAAGGAATCATAGATAAAATTACAGGATTCTTTTCCGGTATGAAACTGGAACTTCCTAAAATCAAGTTGCCACATTTTAAGATTTCAGGAAAGTTGTCACTTTCGCCTCCGAGTGTACCGCATCTTTCCATTGACTGGTATAAGGAAGGTGGTATTTTAACTAAACCTACTGTTTTTGGAATGAATGGAAGCAGCTTAATGGCAGGAGGAGAAGCAGGTAAGGAAGCGGTTCTCCCATTGAAAGGTTTTTATGATCAGTTAGAGCATATTTTATCAAGCCGGATGAATACAGGAAAAATGGAGCAGTATCTTGCCGTAATCGCCAATAATAGCAGTAAGGGTATTTATTTGGAAGATGGAACATTGGTGGGACATCTGCTTCCGGCTATTGACAGTCGTTTGGGACAGGCACAGAAGTTGAACAGGAGGTTGAGTTTATGATCCCTGATGTGAAATTAAATGGAAAATCTGTTCGTGAGATGGGATGGATTCGGGAAAATATTGATTTTCCGACACCACAGTCCCAAACGAATACAATCGTTGTTCCGGGAAGAAATTCTCCAATCCGATATACAGAAGCGTTAGGAAGGGTATCGTATCAGCCACGAAGTTTTACCATTGTTCTGTCAATGTTAGGTACCAGAAAGCAATATGATCAGAAGGTTTCCGAACTTGTGAATCAATATGCTGGAAGGCTGATTAAGGTAATCCGTTCTGAAGAACCCGATGTATATGCACTTGGGACTGTAGAGTTTGCCCCTGTATATGATCCGCTGCTTAGAAAAGGCACAATCACGTTGGAGTGTACGGATGGAGATTCCTATTTTTACCATGTGAAGGAAAGTGAAGTCGTGATTTCTGGAAGTGGCACGGTTACACTTCAAAACGATTTTATGCCTGTGGTTCCGGTAGTGATCACCACAGGGGAGACCGCATTTTCTTGGAGAATAGGAGAAGATACCTATGAAAAATCCGTAAGTGCCGGAACATGGGAGTTCCCGGAAATGGAACTTGGAGCAGGGGAAAACCGCCTGAGTGTTAAGGGGGAGGGTGTCACAACATTCCGCTATCGGGAGGGGAGATTATGAAATTATTTCGTGTTTATGTGGATGGAAAGTTGTTCTACCATCCACATTTTTCTCGTCTTGCCATCACTCAGGCACAGGTAAAAGAAGATGCAGAAAACATTGACAGTTTGATATTGTCTGCACCTTATAACCATCCGTATCTGAAGGATATGAAACCGATGTCTTCTGAAATCGTGTGTAAAAAAGGAGAGAATACTGTATTTGAAGGTAGGGCGTTGGATGATGGGATTGATTTTTATAATACTCATACATGGACTTGTGAATCAGCACTTGCATATTTGAAAGATTCCATGCAGCCGCCGTATTCATATAAAGGAAATTTAAAGGGGCTTTTGGAACTGTTTCTGACAGAGCATAACAAGCGGGTAGAAAAAAAGAAACAGTTTCATATAGGAAATGTGACTGTGAAGGATAACAATGATTATATTTCTTATAGCAGCTCTGAATATTCCGTAACATTGCACGCAATACAGGAGAAACTGATGAAAACGCATGGCGGTTACTTACAGGTACGATATACACGAGAAGGGAAAATGTTGGATTATCTAGAAGATTTCACAGCCTTTTCTTTACAAAAAGTGGAGTATGGGAAAAATCTTTTGGATGTAAAAATTACTCAGGACCATACGGAGAGAATCACGGTTTTGATTCCACTTGGAGCAAAAATTAAAGAAACTGATGAAGACGGGAATGAAGTGGAAACTGGAAAAAGAGTGACCATTACAGGCGTAAATGAAGGAGTAGAGTATGTTTATGATGAAAAAGCCTTAAAAGAGATAGGGTGGATTTGGACAGTAGAAGTTTGGGATGATGTAACCGAGCCGGGGAATCTTCTCAGAAAAGCGAAAAGCCGGGTGGCAGAATTGGCAAAAGGTATCACAAGTATGGAACTTTCCATTGTGGATGAATCGGATGCAGGTGTTGATATTATGGATATTCATGCCAGACAATACGTGGACTGCTTGTCTCCACCGCATGGAATTGATGGAAGATACCTTTGCGTGAGTAAAACAAGGGATTATCTGAATCCATCGGGAAACACCATCACAATCGGTGCGTCCAGCATAACGCTGACTTCCTTATCAGCGAAACAACATGGGAATCTGAATACATTGGAAAAAGATATCATGGATCAAGATTCCAAATTGGAAGATATGTCAGGGAAAGTAGAAGAAATACAATCTTCAAAGATGTATCGGACGGAACTATTGGTGGAGGGAGTAAATATTTTCAAAGACCGGGGACAGAAAAGCACCATAAGGTGCCGGGTATATTCTTGGGATAAAGAGATAACGGATACATTGGATGCGTCTGCATTCTGTTGGCATCGTAACTCTGGAAATGAGGAAACAGATGCGGATTGGGATCGGCTTCATGCAGGAAGGAAATCGATTGTAATCACGACAGAAGATGTGCAGGATAATGCATCCTTTTATTGTGAGATTAAGATTTAGGAGGAATTTTATATGGCTACAATTTTAACTTCCAGTCAGCAGACATTCGTTGACATTACAGATCAAAGAAAACTATCAGCGTATATCACGTCCAATCTGCCGAAGACGCAGAGTGAAAATCCAAACGTGCTGCCACATACCTATGCTCCAAGCTGGGCGGTCACGAATCTGAAGTTAACCCCTGTTATTTTTCTGGATCAGACGAATCTTTCATTAGGTGCGTCAGGATTATCTATCAATTGGAAACGAAAAGATGGGACAGGGGCGGAAAGCGCATTGATCGCAGGAGAGACCGTGGCGGGAGGAATCCTTACCGTAAATAAGGATAATCTTGCTACGTCATCTTCGGGGATGATCACTTACATTTGTTATATCAGTTACTACGATTCAGAAACAAAAAACACCGTTAATATTTCTTCAGATATTACCTATACGCTGGTTAAGAATGCACAAAATGCTAAGTTGGCATCCGTGACGGCAGATACCCATGTATTTAAATACAATGCGGGTTCTTCTTTGGTAGGGGCGGCACAGGCTACGCTTACCGCACAGGTACAGGGAGTGTCTATCAGCAAATGGCAGTATAAAAATAGTTCTGGAAACTGGGTGGATTATCCAACTACTTCTGATAATGGCAGCATTACTGGTGGAACGTTGGTGGTTAAACCGACACATTCCGTTTTCTTTAATAATGTAGCTCAGATTAAATTATTGACAGATGATGTGGATGTTTATGATACGGTAACCATTACAAAAATTTATGATGGAGAAAAAGGTGATCCGGGTGCTGCTGGTGGTGATGGAAAAGGTGGTCTTTCGGTTATTTTAGGAAATGAAACACAGTCCATTGCTTGTACAGCAAATGGAGCTGTAGCGGCAGAAGTTCTTGTAAACATTCCTTTTACTGGGTATGTCGGAATTGAACAGACTCCCTGTACATGTACGGTAGGAACATTGCCGGATGGTGTTACGGTGAAAACGAACACGGCAGCCACGGCAACGATAGCTGGTAAGCTGTCCCTTTTATTCGCGGCAAATGCAACATTAGGTGGAGCGTCTGTATTAAATGGAACGATAGAATTAACTTTTACAATTTCAGGGAAAAAGGTAATAAAACAGTTTTCATGGTCAAAATCCAATAAAGGAAATGCAGGAGCGAGTGCAGTCGTGTTTTCTGTATACGCACCAAATGGAACTGTGGTGCTAAATCAGTCGGGGACATTACTTCTTTCAACATCTGCCTATAGCGGTTCAACAGCAATTACAAGTGCTACCTATCAGTGGGCAAAATATGTAGGAGGAACATGGAATAATATCAGCGGTGCGACATCTTCGTCCCTTACCGTATCGGGAGCGGATATTGTCAACATTCAATCCTACCGTTGTACGATGACGTATGGCGGAAAAAGCTATGCGGATGTGATAACCGTGGAAGATAAGTCAGATCCCTATGTGTCAGAAATGCTGTCCATCGGAGGATTTACGGTAAAGAATAATTTAGGCGGAGTTGTTCCATATGTGATTGTGCGGACGAATCAGAAAGAAGTGGATGCCCTGCTTGGAAACATTGGGGAAACTGCTCCGTCAAGTCCAAAATCAGGAGATTTCTGGTACAAGGTGGATCATACTGCCCAAAGTGTTGTTTTAATGAAGTATGATGGCGCAGAGTGGAAAAATGCTACGGAAAAGCAGACTCTGACCTATACATGGTATATGCAGGATAAAGATGGAAAAGCGATTACTTTTGAAAAGAGTGGAAAAGTGATCTATTTATCCGCAAAGGATATTGACAGTCTTGTAACCCTGCAATGTGACGTGTCCAAAGGATAGGAGGTGGCCTAATGGCATTATTGACAACGTGCCAAGCCAGTTTCCAGAGCATGAAAGACTATGAGGATGTCAAGGATGATGTGGAGTCGTTAAAAGAGAATATCCATGAGTGCTATTCTGAAATCAGTAAAACTTCAGAACAGATTCAGCATACCGTCAGGGAAACGTATCTTACGAAATCAGAATTGGAAACAATCCAAAAAGACTTTCAGGCAAGCATTACACAGAACAGTTCAGAAATCCGAATGGACTTCACAAAGATAACAAATGAAATCATTAATAATGTCTCTGCCAATCAAACACTTTTGGAAGAATACATTCGTTTCAAGGGAGCATTGATTGAATTAGGAAAAGTCGGGAATGCATTTACAGCGGAATTATCCAATGAAGAACTCTCATTTAAGGAGAATGGGCAGAAAATTGCTTATATTTCCAATCAGATTCTCGTCATAACCAATGCAGAAATTCGAAACAAACTGTCTCTGGGCAATGAAGTCCGGGGATGGTTTGATTTTATACCGAGAAGCACAGGAAATTTGTCAATCAAATGGCGTGATCCGTCTTAGAAAGAAGGTGAGAAAGTTGGCATCCAGTGGAAGTTTTTCGGGATCTATCCGTGATGGACATTATGCGGTGCGGGTAGATTGGACGCAGACGAAGAATGTGTCGGAGAATACATCTACAATTACCTGCAGGATTTATCTTGTTAATGACTGGTCATTGTCGATTAACAGCAGAAATAACAATACGATGACGATTGATGGAAAGGCGCAGAATTTCACATCCCCTTCCATCGGTTCAACAGGAACACATTTGTTGGGAACGGTATCTCAGAAAGTCATGCATGGAAGTGACGGTGGGAAGGCAATTTCCATGAGTGTTGTGTTTAAGATTCAGGCAACATTATCAGGAACTTTTTACGATTCTATTACGGCAAATACAACCGTAACTTTGGATTCCATTCCAAGAGCATCTTCCGTGACAGCTTCAAATGCAGAGTTGGGGAAGGCGTCCGTGATACAAATTTCCCGTGCATCTTCTGCGTTTACCCACACATTGGTATACGCTTTTGGCGGTGCGACGGGGACGATTGTTTCAAAAACAGCATCCACCTCGGTTACATGGAATCCACCGATTTCATTGGCAAATCAGATACCAAAAGCGGTTACGGGAACCTGTACGATTACCTGCACGACCTATAACGGAAGCACAAATATTGGAAGTAAGACATGTACATTGACTTTGAGCGTTCCGGCCTCCATTAAGCCATCTATTACCAATCTGACTGCAGCGAGGGTGGATGGAGAAGTGCCATCTGCATGGGGCATTTATGTACAGACAAAATCAAAAGCAACCTTAAAAATCAATGGTGCAGCAGGTAGCTACGGATCGAGTATTACTGCATATTCCATAACAGGCGGAGGTTATACCAGCACGGCATCCAGCTTTACAACAGGGTTTCTGAATACGGAAGGTACGATCACATTCTCTGCTGTTGTTACGGATTCTAGGGGAAGAACTTCAGATGAGAAGACAGTATCGATTACGGTAGTTCCCTATTCGCCTCCGTCTTTTATCAATTCAACATCGCAAAGATGTTTGAGTAATGGGGCGGTCAATGAGGACGGGGCTTATGTACGAAGCGTGATAAATTTTAAATTTGCATCATGTGGGGGAAAGAATACTGCATCTGGAACAATTCATTATAAAAGAACAACAGCAGAGTCATGGATAGCAGCAGGGGCATTTGTATCAGGAGCGGCTGTTGTTTTTGGCGGGGGAAATATTTCTACAGAATATTCCTTTGATGTTCGTTATACCCTGAAAGATACGTTTTCTTCTGTTTCAATACAAGAGATCATTTCTACAGCAGCAGTAGTAATGGATTTTAAACGTGGCGGCAAAGGAGTAGCTGTTGGTAAAGTTGCAGAGGATGAAAATGTGTTTGAAGTGTCAGAAGACTGGGATGTGCGGGTTTATGGAAAACTTCTTAAGGATTATATCCAACAGTTTGCGAAAACAATCTATCCGGTTGGAAGTATTTATATGAGTGTGGTTAATACAAATCCGAGCCAATTTTTTGGAGGAACTTGGGTGGCGTGGGGAGCAGGAAGAGTCCCTGTAGGTATCAATACTGGTGATGGGAATTTTAATACTGTGGAAAAAACAGGTGGTTCTTCTGTGGTAACACTTACTGCAAATCAAATGCCCTCCCACACGCATACTTTTACAGGAAACGCCACAACAACAGGAAGTGCCGGAGGTCATACACACAACATTGGACGTGATACAGACGGAGGTGCAGGGAGCAGCAGATATACCGTGCATGGAAGCGGTGTATCGGGAGCAGATGCAACAGCACCGACAAGCAATGCTGGAAGTCATACGCATTCCCTGACACCAAAGGGGACGATCGCAAAAGCGGGCGGTGGAGCTTCCCATTCGAATTTACAGCCATATATTGTCTGCTATATGTGGAAACGTACAGCATAAGGAAATGACAGCCAATCGGCTGTTTTTTTAATACCCGAAAGGGAGAAAGAGAGGAAAAGACTATGAAGCAATTTGTAACAACCATGCAATATGTTTTTGCAGCGATGGGAGGAGCAATCGGAGCAGTTCTTGGAGGCTTTGATGGATTTTTGTATGCCCTGATCGTCTTTGTGGTGGTGGATTATATCACGGGACTTATGGCAGCAGTCATCAATAAAGAAGTTTCCAGTGAGGTTGGTTTTCACGGAATCGTGAAAAAAGTCGTGATTTTTTGTCTGGTAGCAGTCGGGCATATCGTGGACACACAGATTATTTGTGATGGAAGTGTTGTCCGTACAGCGGTAATTTTCTTCTATTTATCTAATGAAGGAATCTCCATTTTGGAAAATGCGACAAGAATCGGTCTTCCGGTACCACAGAAGCTGAAGAACGTATTGGAACAGTTGAAAGAGGATGACGAAGAGCACCGTGATTAAACGGTGCTTTTTTCGGGAAATGGAGGAATCTATGAAGTTAGTACAGAGTATCATGACTAAAAATCCATGCTATACAGCAGGAAGAAAGATTACGGTAAAAGGATTAATGCTGCATTCCGTGGGATGTCCGCAGCCAAATGCATCGGTGTTTATTAAAAATTGGAATACGCCATCTTATGGAACAGCCTGCGTACACGGCTTTATTGACGGAAATGATGGTACGGTATATCAGACGCTTCCGTGGAATCATAGGGGATGGCATTGCGCATCAGGTCCAAAAGGAAGTGGAAATAATACCCATATTGGTGTAGAGATGTGTGAGCCTGCCAGCATCCGTTACACAGGAGGTTCTAGCTTTACCTGTTCGAATCTGTCGGCGGCGAGGACTTCTGTGAAGAAAACGTATGAAGCGGCGGTGGAGCTGTTTGCATATCTCTGTAAACTCTATGGTCTTAATCCGACTGCCGATGGCGTGATTATCAGCCACAGAGAGGGGCATGCCAGAGGTATTGCGTCAAATCACGGAGACCCGGAACACTTATGGAATGGTCTTGGAATGGGATATACCATGAATACTTTTCGTAAAGATGTAAAGGAAAAAATGCAGGGAGGGACTGTAAAGCCAGATGAAACAAAGGAAATGTATCGTGTCCGCAAATCTTGGGAAGATGCCGTTTCACAAAAAGGAGCATTTCATGAACTGGAAAATGCGAAGAAGTGTGCAGATGCGAACAAAGGATATGCCGTGTTTAATACATCTGGAAAACAGGTTTATCCAAAAACTGATTTTTCGCCATATTTAGTGGAAGTCACCGCGACGGATTTAAATATCCGTAAAGGTCCGGGGACAAATTATGGAAAAACAGGGAAGTTTACGGGAAAAGGAGTTTTTACCATTACAGAAGAACGGGCCGGTACAGGTTCCAATAGAGGGTGGGGAAAACTGAAATCCGGTGCAGGCTGGATTTCACTTGATTATGTAAAGAGATTATAAAATTCTGCCGGGCGGTAAAATTCTGTCCGGCAGAATTTTTTTACGTTATTTCCCATCATAGAAAACAAACGGTATCGGAAAAAAGACTTGCTATTCTTGGGGGTTAGAGTGATATATAGACTACCAAAAAAGAAGGGAGGAGACCATTATGCAAATTGAAGTCAGAAAAGCTGAGATGGGAAAAGAGAAAAAACGTTTAAAAGTCTGCGCATATGCGAGAGTATCCACGGAAGCATCTGAGCAGGAAAACTCATTGGAAAATCAAGTGTCTCATTATACAGAGATGATTCAGGCCAATCCTGCTTATGAGTTCGCAGGTGTCTATGCAGATTTTGGAATTTCCGGTTTTAAGGAAAGCCGCCCTCAGTTTCTGAAAATGATGCAGGATGCGAAAAATGGAAAGATTGATTTGATTATTACAAAATCCGTATCACGGTTTGCCAGAAATACCGCAATTGTTCTGAAAGCTTCCAGAGAGCTGAAGGAACGAAATGTCGGTATTTTTTTTGAACTGCAAAACATCAATACGCTTACGGAAGCGGGAGAATTGCTGCTTACCATATTGGCAGCATTTGCACAAGCAGAAAGTGAATCTGCAAGTGAGAGTTCCAAGATGGCTTATTTACACCGTATTGAGAATGGCGAAGTCGTAGCCTATTTGGAAAGATCTTATGGATATGAAAAAGATGAAAATGGAGAATATCGGGCAAAAGAACCAGAAGCGTCCGTTATCAGGGAAATTTATGATTTGGTAATTCAGGGCGTGAACTGCACGAACATTGCAAAAGTATTGAATGCAAGAAATATTCAGACCGTTCAGGGGGCAGAATGGACAGCGAGTACCGTTTTCCGCATTGTGGAAAATGAAATTTACAAGGGTGATGTTCTTATGCAGAAAACTTTTATAGATGGGAAAAGACACCAAGTGCAGAATCGCGGCGAAAAAGCCATGTACTATGCAAAAGACAATCATCCGCCGATTGTATCGGAAAAAATATGGGAAAAAGCACAGCGGAAGCTGGAAGACATGAGGGCAGAAAGAGCCGAACACTCTGTGATTCAGGAATTCACGGAAGAAAATTATCCTTACATGAATCATATTTTTTGTGCAAAATGTGGATGGCCTTTGAAGCCACGGGTGTACAGTCATGGGCATCGGCTTTCTTGGGATTGCTCCGGACAGAAGAGAGGGACAAAAAAATTCTGTACAGGCATTCACATTTTGGATAATGATTTACGGAAGATGAAGATTGAAGGAAACAGATATTTTTCAGAAACTGTAGATAAGTATGGAGAGGTACATTTAAAGCATGTAGGTGAGAGAACATGGAAGAATAAGCATAAAAAGAAAAAATTCAATCACAAAGATTTATATCCAGAATTAAATGAGGAAAATTATCCGTACTATAAACGATTGTATTGTGCAAGATGCGGAAGCAGGCTTGGACGGTATATTTCACACGGAACAGTAAGATGGATATGTTCGAGCTATAAAACAAAGGGGCAGGCAAAATGTCCGGGAGTCCGTATTCCCGATGAAATTATAAAGGGATGGAATCTGCCTGATGGCAAAATATATATTATGGGAAAGGAAGATAAAAATGGCGAGAAGCATTACAGTTATACCAGCGAGTCAGCCTTATAGAGTGGGTGGCAGGACTCAGCAGAAAACGAGAAACCTTCGGGTAGCGGCATATTGCAGGGTTTCTACAGATCAGGAAGAACAGTTGAACAGTTTTGAAAATCAAGTGGAGTATTACACAAAATATATTCAGGATAATCCATTGTATCAGATGGCAGGCATTTATGCGGATGAGGGAATTTCTGGCACAAATACCAAAAAGCGTGAGGAATTTAAACGTATGATTCGTGACTGTGAAGAAGGGAAAATCGACTTGGTCATTACAAAATCCATATCAAGATTTGCTCGTAACACGCAGGATTGTTTGGAATATAGCAGAAGGTTAAAGAATCTTGGAATTGGAATATTTTTTGAAAAAGAGCACATCAACACTTTAGATGCATCAGGAGAATTATTGTTTACCATATTATCTTCGCTGGCTCAGGACGAATCAAGAAATATTTCGGAGAACTGTAAATGGGGCATACGAAGCAAGTTTAAAAAGGGAATTCCGCAGGTGGATTGTACAAAATTCCTTGGATATGATAAAGGTGATGGTGGGAAGCTGATTGTAAATCAGGAACAGGCAAAAATAGTGAAACGAATTTATCGGGAGTTTTTGAATGGCTATAATCCGGCTGCTATTGCAAAAATGCTGATGGAGGATCATATCAAGACTGGTACAGGCAGGGAAGAATGGAGAAGTGCATCTGTAAGGGCGATTCTGAAAAATGAAAAATATATGGGTGATGCCCTTTTGCAAAAAACTTATACAGCAGATTTCCTTACCAAGAAAGTAAAAAAGAATCATGGGGAAGTGGAGCAGTTTTATGTAAAAGAGAGCCACGAAGCAATCATTCCAAAAGAACAATGGGAAGCAGCACAACTTGAATTGGAAAGAAGGGATTCCTACATGCAGAAATTGGGATTGACTTTCTATGGATATGGATCGGAGATCAATCCGTTTTCTTGCAGGGTAGTCTGTGGAAAGTGTGGTGCGGTTTGTGGAAAGAAAAGTTGGAAAAGCAGGGGAGTAGAGTTTTGGCAATGTAATAACAGAAGTAAAAATCATGGAGTGAAAGGATGTGCCAGTGAGAATCTCCCGCATGAAAACCTGCTTAAGGGGTTTATTACGGCGTGGAACCAGATTGTTGTGGAAAGAGAACAATATCTTCCAAAATGGGAGAAAAAGAAGAAGGAAGGAAATCCGTTAGAAAAACTTCGTGCGGAACAAATGATAGAATTGACGTTGCAACCGCCTCTTACAAAGATGCTGCCAGAACTTGGACAGATGGTTTTGGAAAGGGTAATTGTACAGGGGAAAGAAATAATGGTGATTCGCTTTTTGGATGGCACGGAGATTAAGGTAAGGATATAGGCTCTGAGGTTATTCCAACAGAGCCATATTTTCTTCGGTTTCTTCCGTAAAAATAGCGAGCTGTCCATCAACCATATCATCTTCGAATACATCGGTATTTTCTGATGTTTCAATATCCGCCTTTTTTCCCCGTGGAGTTTTATGAGCGTAGAGGGTATCCATGCGTAGAGGGTGTTTGGATTTTTTGTTATAGGCAATCAGAATCGCTTCTGCAAATCCAAGAGATCCTCCGCGGCGTTCTCTTGCCTGACGTCCAATTTCACGGACAGAAACACGGCCAACCCTTTCTTTGAAAGTGGTATCACTCATTTTATCTCCGAAAGCATTATCTAACCTTGCGACTGCGTTCAGCATATTGGAACTGAAGGACATAGGTGCGCCTTCCCAAGTGGCCACGCATAAGCGGAGTACACGGTCAAGAGTATGGAAACCATATTTGTCATATATGTTTACCAATGTTGATACCGCACAGATTCCGCCGGGGTGAGAAGAGGATGTGATAGATAAATCATAGGATTCCACTAAATCTTTGATAATCAATTCTTTTTCGCTTCCAGCCTCAATGTTAGCCATGAAGATTTCATAAGGCAGCAGAGGCTTTACATATTTCATTTGGTTAGCAAAGATATCTGCTTCCTGAGTATAATTTAAATCATCATAGATCATACACCAGACAGGAGTTTCACGGGAATCGGATACCAATGCCACGATTTCAATAGTATGCTGTCCATTAAACACATAATTAATGCCATTCCTACGGCTTACTTTTACAGGATTGATTTGATACAAATCGAAGTTTGCAGCCGCTTTTTCAACATGGCGCAAGGATAGGTTTCTTTGATAATTTTGGTCTGAAACAAGGTTTTTGATAGGTATCTGTTCAAAATGAACGTTTGGGACATATCTTTGTAATTCTTCAATATTTTCTTCCATAATCATGCTTCCTCCAAAATCTTTGTAATCTTATCAATTACAGTCATTAGATTACTCACTTGTATTTTTAAACGCTTTTTTCCTTCTTTAGAAGAACGTTGGAAATCAGTCACATTCATTACCCGTTCGATGGAGCTGCACCAAGAAGGAATTGTGAGAGAAAGACTGGAAAGCTCGGCATCGGGATCAAATTTTGGCATTTGCTTGATGACGGGTTTCGGCTCTGTGATTTTTTCCTTTTGGGTTGGAGCAACAACTTTTCTCCATTGAAGTTCACGCTTCATATCAGGATAGCTCAGATGTTCAATGCCTTTTTCAATCATGTAATCATATAATTTTTTGAGTTCATAATGAGGCAGTCGGGAAAGCTCAATAATATTGGCGTGAGAAATGCGAAGTTTACCGGAACGGATTCGTTCTACCATTTGGGGAGTTTTCTCGCAAATATTATCCAATGCGCGACTATATTCATTGTATTTGTACACGGAAGCAGGAGATGTGTTGCATTCAGATGCTATCTGTGTGGCGGAAATGTGTCTGCAAGGAATTTTCTTTTCTATACGATATGTATGACCGCCTTTTCCGGTGGTGGAATTTTCAGATGAAATACGGGCAGTAATCGCTTTTACGGCATCATATTTCTTTCCAATCACATATTTACGGTTGGCTTCTGTAAGGTCTTCACGTTTAAGTTGCTGTGTGCAGATCCATGAGATTGCATCCTCCCGGCTTAAAAAGTACATGCGTTTGATACGAAATTTGACTCCACGTTTATGACAGATTTGATATGCTTCAACTCCATCCACAATCAATCCATTCCAAGTGTAAATTGGCTCGCTGTATGCGTGGGAGCTTATTTTGCGTTCCAGTGATTTATGTTCGCGATCTTCTAAAGGCTGAATGAGATTTGTAAATTCTGGATCAAATTTAAGGGTATAGTTGTTATAGTTGCTCATAATGTTTGTTCACTCCATTCAGTATTCTGTTGCATAGAAGGGGACGTTTCCAACATGGAAAACTGTATAACTCCTGCTTTGGAATTAAATTGCCCATATAAGCGGAAAATATTTCCATATTCCCAACCGCAGTCTACAGTCATCATGGTTTGTAATAAATCTTTACAGTATAATTCATAACTGTATCCTGTTTCAAAACGATATTTTCTAACTTTATGTGCGAGATAATCCCGTTTATCGCCAGCCTTTATTGCTATCATTTTGGCATTGGGATTAATCAGTAGCTGAATATAATCAGGATCACCGAGAAGCCGTAGTGTATTACGATGAACACGAATAAGGCTCTTTTTTAAATCAATACTCAGGATGGGTTGATATAGATTTTCTCGACTCATCATCTAGCACCTCACTTTCGTTTGGGACTGGTATCTGCTCCGGTATAGGAGACTGTGTTTTCTTTTTTTCATGGACATCAAATACTGCATATCCATCAAAAATATTGATCTGCAGGGCATTTTGATGCTCTTCGACAGGGACTCCGAATTGATTCTGCCACTCAGAAGGATAGCTTGCAGTTCGGGATACTCTTGGCTTTTCTCCTTCTTTGGAAGTGCGCATGAATATTTCCGGGGTTGTCAGGTCAAAAATGAATAATACTTCATCGCCGGATCGGATGAGTTTTCCTAAAAGTTTGTAACGATAGTTAGGATTCCAGTTCATCAAAGAGATAACTTTCGCAAAGAATATCCGGCAGGTGATTTGTTTTGGATTTTTCTTTTTTCCTGCTGAACACCAACGGAAAGAGTCTTTTTCTTCCTCACGGCATGGCCTTACAGCAAGTTTTTTTTCTTCTGGATTTACGAGTATCTGTACATATTCTACAGAAGGAAGTTTTTTTATACAGGCCATATTTACAGATACTTTGTAATTGTTAAATGTAAAGGAAGGCTCAAATGTATGGGCGAAAAATTCGCCACGGACAACTTGATATCCATCAAAGCTGAAATCCATATCTTCAATGAGATCAGATTGTCCATCTTTTCCCGGCGTGATAGTTACTGGCAGGGGATTTTGAGGTTTGCTCATATCTTCGGGAATATTTTGTGCCAGTTCCCATGTGTTTACAGGTGTGTCAGTCATTACGATTCTCCTTTATTTCTTCCATAATTTCCACGATTCCTTTCGTAAGATCCGCTTTGGACGTGGTATGCAGTTCTGATTCCTTATAGGGTTGTCCTTCAGAGGTGATCTGCCAATTCTTATTATTGGTAAAAGCAACCAGTTCTCGTGCGTGGGTTTGACTATAATAATTGTTTCCAAAGCTATTCATCCATTCTGCCGGATAGCCGAGGATAGTTTTAGGCGTGGAAGAAGCCTCTGCTGATTTATTAGGGGAATCTTTGTCTGTTGTTGCAGGTACTTCATTCGGAATGCGTACTTCGGTTTCCTTCATATTAAAAATCAGAACATTTTCAGATCCCTTTTGATGTGCTACTCCGAGAACACGGTATTTGCAGTTGGGATTCCAACCAAACAATTCATAAAGTGTTGGTAGGAAAGCTGCTCCATATATATAGCGAGGAACCAGAACGCCATTTCGCAGACGCGCCCATTGGACTTTATTTCGATTATCTTCAAGTGTGCAAGGCCGTACAGCGAGAAGATAAGAACTTGGATGTATCAGCAATTCTACGGTTTTGATTTCTCCAAATTTTCTGAGAGCCTCCGTACTAAAATTTAATTTTTCATAAGACAGAGTTGCTGATATTTTTCCGGTGGTTTCAAAAAACTGACCATGTGCGATTTCATATCCCCTTAAGTCGAAAGAACCAAGTTGTGCAGTAATGGGGATTGTATCTGAAGGTGTGCTTTCTGAATCGGATATACTTGATGAAGCGGCACGGTAATCATCTGGTTTGAAGCCGGCCCAACGGGGATTAACTGTGATGAATCCTTTTAATGCTCCATCTGGGATTACGTGAAGTTCAGGAAGCAAGGCTTTGTTTCCATATTTAGCATTACTGATTAGTTTTTGAACCGCAATGAAATCGTCTCTTGAAATAATAGCCTCATGATGTTCACGTTTTCTATATTGATTACGGTCTTGGTTATTTTTCCGTGACTTATGATCTAGATAATTTGGTGTCCATGTTTTACGGGCAAGAACATCGCCACAATGTCTTTCATTTTGTAAAATTTGAAGAATAGAACCGGAAGACCATACTTCATTATTCTTTTTTGTTTTGCAGCCAAGTTCCGTAAGTGTGTCAGCAATTTCCTGACAGGTATTTCCGTTCAAATACATATAAAAAATCAGTTTTACGATTTTTGCCTCGTGTTCATTAATTTTTAATTCTCCGTTTTCGTCTTGATCATATCCAAGCAAAGGTGGTGTCAGGAAAATTCCTCTTCTAAAACGCATCTCAATAGAGGCATTCATGATTTCACTTTTTGTATGACTCTCCTCTTGTGCAAGGGTAGACATGAAGGAAAGGATCATTTCGCTTTTGGGATCAAGGGTATTTAAATGTTCGGTTTCAAAAAATACACCGACTGGAGGGCGGAGAGAAAGAAGCTCCCGTACATAGCCGATACAGTCCACCACATTACGGGCAAATCGAGATACGCTTTTTGTGAGGATAAGGTCAATTTTTCCATCTTCGCAGTCTTGTACCATCTGTTTGAAGGCTTCTCTATGCTGCAAAGATGTACCGGAAATTCCTTCATCGGCATATATTTTTACGAGATTCCAGTTAGGATTACGATCTACTACATCCTGATAATGATTTTTTTGAAGTTCATATGAGGATGTCTGCCGAGGATCGTCTGTGGAAACTCTGGCATAAACAGCTACCCTTAACATGGAAGATGTTTTGAATATATCCGGTTTGGGGAGAGCAGGAATGACATCAAGTTCATCTGGATTTATTCCTTTATATCGCTCACGAATGAGAGCTTTCTGCTGTTCGATTGTTTCAGTTCTTTCTTCATATTCTTTCATAGGTCATCAATTCCTTGTATTGCGATTTATTCTCATTATAATTTTTTTGTGAAAAAAAGACATAAACCACCAGTTAATCAAATAACGGATGGTTTATATAAAGTGAAATGGATTTGTGGTTCAATTATAGGTCTTTTAAATTGTTATCCTTTAGAAGTATTTTTTCAATTAAAGACCAATCATTGCTCCGAAGAATATCCTTTACTGCGGAAAGAATCAGATAGATGAAGCGTTTTTCGTTTTGGGAACAGTCTGCCATAAGTAAGTCAATATCTGTTTGATATTCTGTAGGATTGTAAAGCAGATTTCCATAGAGCAGTTCATCCAACGTAATTCCCAGTGCATTGCAGATTTTGATAAGAGATTCTAAACTGGGTTTCCGCTTGGCATTTTCAATGTAGCTGATATAGACAGAAGATAAATTTGCCAGTTCAGCTAATTCTTCCGCAGAGATTCCTTGCTGATTTCGGGTTTCTTTGATGCGGATACCAATTAATGAATAGTTTATAGGCATGTTATCACCTCCTTTCGCCGTTTGAGCAAGTTCTATTTGGAAATCTGCTCCCGGCTTTTAAAGGTGAATTGTACAAAAGTACATACTACACTAAAGAGGAGTATAGCACATGTTAAAAATAACGAGAAGATGTCGGAATAAAGGGAATTTCGTCGATGGATTTTTATTGCGGAATTTGTCTTCAAATGGTATTATCGTAGCGAAAGGAAGGTGGAATAATTGTCAGAATATGAAGAAGAAATGCTTTTGAAAGAGCTTCAAAAATGTGGATTACATTTAAGAAAGTTAAAGGAGAAGTTATACCGCTACTGCGAAAAAAGAGTCTTTGTAAAAGGTTCGACAATTTTAAAGATGTATGCTAAAATTGAAGAAACTCAAAGAGAGTATAACAGACTGGATAATCGTCTGATAGAACTGGAGAATGCACAATAGCATCTTATTTTTTTGTCTATATAGTCAAGTGTGGTTGAGTAAATACTAAAGAAGTATGGTTCTAATAAATCTTTCGATTTACGTTTAAAATGAAAATAACGTATATCGGAAGAGAGGTGTATTTACTTGTGTGCAGAGGACTACATAGCTGATCGTCTTGTTGATTTATGTGAAAAGCGTGGATTGACAAAGTATCGTCTTGCTCAACTGACCGGAATGTCCCAAACTGCAATTGGAAGCATAATATCAAAAGAGAGTATTCCGACCATACCAACTCTTGAAAAGTTATGCAGTGCCTTTGGCATTACATTAGCGCAGTTTTTTTCGAATGAGGAGAGTCATCCAAATTTGACAGAGACTCAAAGGGAAATCCTTATGATATGGGATTCGTTGGATGTTGAGGAACGGAAGGTATTCATGACAATGATTCGTGGACTGAAGAAATAAGAGGGACAGTTCTAAGAAAATATTGGACTGTTTCTTTTTTTATACGAAAGCGAAACAGGATAGCGATTATTGAATTAAGAAGAACGATATACTTATGAACCATCCATATAATTTTTTTTGTACTAATACTAATCTATAAGTTAGTAAAATGCTAAACTATTACGGTTCTAATCAAACCTCTGATAACGGGATAAAATAAATACATCTAGTATCAGAGGAGAGGTGTAGATTACTTGCTTACAGAAGACTATGTTGCATTGAGGATTATTGAGTTGTGTGAAAAGCATAAAATTTCAAGATACCGTCTCTCTCAATTGACTGGAATGTCACAGACAGCATTGGGGAAAATTGTTTCAAAAGAAAGTATCCCAACGATTCCAACTATAGAAAAGATATGTGATGCATTTGGAATTACGCTGGCACAGTTTTTTACCAAAGACGGAATCCGCCCTGACTTATCAGCAGGTCAACTGGAACTGGTAGAAACTTGGGAGTATTTGGATGATAAAGAGAGGGAGATATTACTTACCTTCGTGCGGAGTTTACAGAAAAAGTAGGACAGTTCATAAGTGAAAACACTATGGGCTGTTCTTTTTTTGCCCTGAAAGGTAGGAGTTTATGAAAAAATTAGTAATTCCGTTACTATTGGCATCAATGTGTGTGTTGTCTGGATGTACAGAAAAAGCAACCCAATCCGATTTTAAGGATAGAGTTCTTTCTGAAAGCATAGAAGAAAAAGATTATAGTATTCAGGTTGATTCTGAATTAAAAGGAGACTGTTACATTTGTGGTGACAATGAAAATAGTTTAATGCCATATTTCAGAAAAAGTGGAATGATAGGATTGGTGTGCCTTAATACAATGGATATTAGCAATTTGGATACGAGAGCTTATTCTGATGACGGTACAGAAGTTCTGGAGAACGGTACAATGGGGATTATGACAAGTGGACATGGTGATGGAGAGTGTATGTTCCATATTTCTGGTATGCCGGGACGAGGGATATTCGAAGCAAATGTTACTTATGACGATGGTAGTGGATTGGACTTTGATAAGGCAAAGCAATTTCTATGTCAAAAATGTTTAGACAAAGTGTGTGAGATGTACAAAGAAGAAATGGAGTGGAGTGATGGGAATGGCCGACTTCCTGAAGTATTTATTGTGGATTTCGCAACAAATGAATTATATGCGATAGGTAACCATAGGGTAGGATTTTGGATCAGAGATTTTTGGATTAGAGTAGATCACAAAGAAAATGAAGAAGAAATTATGGCTATCTATGCACCGGAAGGAAAGATGGAATAAAGCGTTTACCCCCTTATCCCCCTTTTGAAAGTGGGGTAAGGGGGTAAAATTCTTTCTATATAAAAGAGTTTCTTTATAATGTGTACCGAGAGTGAGGTTAAACGGGACTTCATATGTCATTTATCGGAATGGGATTTTACGGGCTTTTACGCAGAGTGGGATGTCCTGTGAAACCGGCGGGAGTGCTGGGAATTTTGTTTTTGCTTGGCTACACGGTTATGATCGGAGGCGGGGTATCTGCAATCCGGGCATTTGTTATGTTTGGCATCCGGGTAGGAGCAGATCTGTGCGGCAGAGCGTATGACATGGCTACCAGTCTGGCTGTGGCAGCGGCGCTGATTGCGCTGGAGAGTCCGATGTACCTTCGGGATGCCGGATATCTGCTCTCTTTTGGAGCGGTGCTTGGAATGGCGGCAGTGTATCCGTTAATGATGAGACAGGGAAAAACAAAGTCAAAGATCCTGCAAAGCTTTCAGGCGAGTCTTGCGGTCAATCTGGTTCTTTTTCCGGTCATGCTTTCTTTTTATTATGAATTTCCCCCGTATTCTCTTCTTTTAAATCTCGTGATCATTCCTCTGATGTCTGTCGTTCTGGGCGCAGGACTTCTGGGCTCTTTTCTGTGTCTTTTTTTCAAACCGGCAGGAGGTGTTGTATTTCTTTTATGCAGGGGAATTCTCAATCTGTATGAATGGAGCTGCAATTTGAGTATGAAACTGCCGTTTTCCAGAATTGTTACCGGAAAGCCGGAAGTTAGCTGGATCGTGCTGTATTATGCAGTATTGCTTCTGGTCTGTCTGTACTGGATGCTTCGAAAAGAGAAAACAGGAAAAACCTGTTTTGCGTGGGGAATGCTGGCAGCGGCCGGAATCTGTCTGGCAGCAAGCGGTCAGATGAAACACCACGGGGTGTTTCAGGCGACGATGCTGGATGTGGGACAGGGCGATGGAATTTTTCTGAGAACACCCAATGGGAGAACCTGTTTTGTAGATGGAGGCAGCAGCGATATCTCTAAAGTCGGGGAGTATCGAATTGTTCCGTTTCTGGAATCTCAGGGAGTAAAAGAGCTGGATTATGTTTTTATTTCTCATGGCGATGCAGATCATATGAGTGGAATCGAGGAAATCCTTCAGAATCAGACCCTTGGAGTACGAATCAAAAATCTGGTGCTGCCGCCGGTAAGGCTTCATGATGATGCGTTGAAAAAGCTGGGAAAAACGGCAAAGGAAAATGGCACGAAAGTATTTGGAATGGAGGCAGGTCAGCAGATGAGCCTGGGAGAGATGAGTCTGACTTGTATGGCGCCTTCACAGGAATATCAGGGTGAGACTGGAAATGCAGCGTCTATGGTGTTGTGGATGGAATGGAAAAATCTGGAGATGCTGTTAACCGGAGATGTGGAAGGAGAGGGAGAAGTGCAGCTCACAGAGTGGATGAGAGCACATGGAAAAACAACGTGTGATATTCTGAAAGCCGCGCATCACGGCTCTAAGAATTCGACACTGCCGGAATTTTTACAGCAGCTGACACCGAAATATGCATGGATTTCATCGGGAATCGGCAACCGGTACGGACATCCGGCAAAGGAGACTGTAGAGAGACTCAGTGAAAAAGGATGCGAATTGTATGGGACGCAGGAGTACGGGGCAGTCACCTTAAAGATAAAAGGGGAAAAAGCTGTGATAGAAACATTTTGCAAAAAGTAAAAGTTTCCGATATAATAGAAATTATGAAAAGTTTGAATGAAGATTTAAAAACAGGACAATTTA